>Ga0134092_1000215_pt1 | contig 60468 bp, 53 predicted proteins | sample 3_6taG_FD_94454 | JGI IMG/M metagenome (GOLD analysis project Ga0134092, IMG submission 94454) | Switchgrass degrading microbial communities from high solid loading bioreactors in New Hampshire, USA - 3_6_20_6_A3 metaG | ecosystem: Engineered > Bioreactor > Semi-continuous > Anaerobic >... | reverse complement strand
GAGTGCCTTCTCCTCCTGCCATGATAACCGCTTTCATTTAATTCATCCTTTCATTATCATACAATATTTAGGCCATTTCAAAAACAACCTAAGTTGAAAAGCGATCAGTACAGCGTAATCAGACAAATGTAATCAACAATTTTTTATTCCTTTTGTAAAAATTTCTATCTATGTTATAAACTAATAAGTTTCATATTGAGTTTTATTATACTTTGGCTACCTAAATAAAGCTTTTGTAATATAAACAAGTTTAATTCACTTAATTTTAATCAAGTTTGTAATTTTCTTCATTTTTAGCACTATTCTATCTTTTATCAAACAGGTCAAGCTATTTTATTATATATATGCAATTACAATATTATGAATGATTTAGCAAACTTACAGTAATTAAGTTTTATTAATTTATAAGAATATGAGAATAATAAGAATAATAAACCTAAGTTACGGACAACATATTAATCCAATATGTGTATTTCTTAGAACTTCCCTAACACTACTTAAATGGAGGTATAATATGCCAAGAGAAAGTAAAACCAATAGCAAAGATTATATATCCAACGGTATAACCATACAGCCTGCCATCCCAACAGTAGGAGAAAATATCACTATAATTTATGACGGTCTTTTAGCAAAAAGCGGAGCATCCCATGTTTATGCACGGGTAGGTTTCGGCAAAAACTGGGATAACGAAGCAGATTATGCAATGACAAAAACCGATACTGGCTTTGAAGTTACTATTCCGGTTTTAAAAGCCGATACCTTAAATCTTTGCTTTAAAGATTGCGCTAATAACTGGGATAATAACTCAGGAATGAACTACTCCTTTGATGTAGCAAAGTAGCATCAAATAAGGCAATACCAAATATTTAGGTACAATGAAAAATAACTTCAGCTAAAATTTTGCTATAACGCACATAAACTATATAAAAAGCGAAGTTATTTTTCTTTTGGATTACATTATTAAATAACTTTGCTACTGCCCTTTCAAAAAATTTGTTTTCACAAATTTAAATTTAAAAAAATTCATGTGTTTTTTAATGTACCCTATTCATACTTAAACACACCACTTTTATTTATAATCCAATATTTTTGGCACACTTTTAGAATAAATTAATATAATACCAGTAAGGTAATTTCAAAACACTTTGCCAATGCAATGTCCAATTAAAAAAATTTGGCATGTCTGAAGGAGGGGTATATACGTGTATCCTTATAATAGAAGATTCTACATAAGCAGAGAACCGGAAAAAAAAATTGAAACGAACTTACCGGAAGCCTCTGAAAGAACTGAAGTTAACAATACAAATTCCACTGACACAGAAAACATCAAACTACTATTGGAAAATGTAGATGAAATAAAAGACTCCTTAAAAAAATTAGAAGAAAATATATCAGAAATAGCTTCAAAACTGGCAAGCTTAGAAAACCGTTTTGATATTGAAAGCATCTTCAGAAATATTGAAAACAATCTTAGAAATATGCAAATTCAATATAATAATGCAAATTCTAATATTCAGCCTTATACACAAAAGCATAACGACTGCGAATTAATAAATTCCGACAACGAATTAAGCTCTTACAATCAAACGGAAAAAAGCAACCAAACACCAATAATGCCCGGTACAGGTTTTTCCTATATAACCGCAGAATATTTGAGAAATCTCAGCAAAAATAGATATAATAAAATCTGACCTAATGATTTTACCACCTAATTTTAACAGGTATTTTCGAAATAATCTAACCGTTTTTTCTTTAGGTCAGATAGCTAAGCTTTTATTGTTTTTTGGTACGCAGCAAATCGTACTTTAAAACAGAGCCGTCATCCCTAACCTTCGGAATAACTATGTTATCCTTTTTCTCTATAGAAACTTTCATATCATATACCAGTTCGAGCTCCTCTACAATTCCTCCAAGCATTGTCAAAGCGTTTTCCAATTTTTTAGGGTCGGCTATAGCTTTAATTGTAAAAGGACTTACCATCTGTTTGCCATTTACTACGATATAGTCCCCTCCTCTTCTAATTTCGCTCATGGCAACAATCCTCTCATCCTCTATTGATATCGCTTGTGCTTCTGCAGCCTTAAGTTCATTGATCAAACGCAATATAGCGTTTTCCCTAACGTAGTCCTTACCTACATATTCTAGCTTAATAACTACTCCCGCTCCTTCAACGTCAGTTAATCCGGCTATAAGTCTGACTCTTTCCAACTCAGCCTCCATATTCTTTTCCAACTGGCTTAAATTACCTTGAGAATTTTCGAATTCTTCAATTCTCTTTTGCAGTTCTTCGTTCCTTTTTCTCAAATCTTCATTCTGTTGCTTTTGGGCAAGCAATTCGTCTCTAACAGACTCCAACCTTGCATTTTTTGTAATTTCTTTTTTACTGTTGTTCACAATGCTTTTATACTGCCAGGCCAGCATAACACCAAGAATAATACATATCAAAGTTATAGATATACTTCTGCCAGCTTTCATTACAATTACCTCCACGATATATTAAAAAACATATTAACCTACTTACTAAATATAAATGCTACTCTTATATCTAAGAAATTGTGCCATATATCCCATAGGCCAGCTTTTAATCGTATGCTTTCCTATGCAAACAAAAGTATCTTTGAAATTGTCTAGTTCTTATTCTACTATAAAATTCTAGTATTTCAAGTATATCAAAAGCAAAAATATCTTTATAATCAGTCACTTTTTTTGTTTTTATTAGATATAATGAAGTATACATAAGATAAATTTTTGTTAAATTTACTTACTATAATATCATATTTTAGGTATATTTTATAAGATATTCATCGATAAAAAATTAATTTATCATCTAATTTGTAAATTTAAAATATTTTTAAACATTCCTGTAAATTAAAAATTTAAGGATAGTGATCAATATGAAAGTTCTAATGGTAACTGGAGGTTCAGGTTTTATAGGCAGTAATTTCATTAACTACTTCTTTAGGCGTAATAAAAATTATATTATTATAAACTTTGATAACCTTACCCATTCGCAAAATATTAATAATCTAAGAGAAATTGAGAATTCTCCTAGATACCATTTTGTAAAAGGCAGTATTCTTAATCAAGATCTTGTTAATTATGTTATAAAGAGACACCACCCTGACTATATAATAAACTTTGCGTGCGAGACCAATGCTAAAAAGAGTTTGATAAACCCTGTCCCTTTTTTTGAAACAAATGTCATGGGTACACTTACATTACTTGAAAGCGCTCGTTATTTCTGGGGTAAGCATAATTATGAGGGCAATCGTTTTATACAGGTATCCACAACAGAGGTTTACGGTTCTAACAATGACAAGGACAATTATTTTACCGAAGAGTCTAATATATTACCTCAAAATCCCTATGCAGTCTCAAAAGCAAGCTCAGATATGCTTGTAAAATCCTTTGCATCAAACTATAATTTCCCGGCTGTAATAAGCAGATGCTGCAATAATTACGGTCCATATCAATATTCAGAAGAATTTATACCCTCTTGTATTAAAAGTATAATTGAGAATAAACCAATATGTTTGGATGAAGAAAACAACAAACACCGGGAATGGCTATATGTTCTTGACCACTGCACAGCTCTTGTTCGGATATTGTTTTACGGCAAAATCGGCGAAATATATAATATAGGCTCCGGAACAGAATATACCGATAGGGAAATTGTAAATAAAATACTTAAAATACTCGGAAAGCCCCAAATCAAATTTGAAACGGATACTTCTAAAACTCCGGAAATCCATAATAAGGTAAACAGTTATAAAATCAGGACAAATCTCAGTTGGGGACATAAATACAATATAGATGACGGATTGCTTGAAACAGTCCGTTGGTATATGCTCAATAAAAAATTGGTGGATGTAATTTAAAAGGAGACTGACATTGAGCTGAACTTTGTTAAATAGAAAATTGACTTATGCATTACTCTGAGTATTAAAAAATGCATGGTTTGATATTCTAAATAAACCATGCATTCTAGATTCATCAGAATTTTCTGTATATTTCTATATTTAAATCCTACACAATTTTCACCGAAACTATATTGGTACTTCACTATATATATAGCCATCAGGAGTTACTATTTCTTTATAAAGCCTGCATCCCGGCAAACCGCAACGTCTTAATAAATTTATCGCCATTGGAAGTACACTTTCATTAAACTTAATGCCCATATTACACAAATCACTCATAACTTCCCTAGGTACAAAGGATATTTCACATTCAATCCCCTCATTTTTCATTCTGCGTTCAAGTAAAAAGGCATGGGTTCTTGATTCCAATGCCACATAATAATTCACCATACATCTTCACTCCAAATTTTCAACTTATACCCTTGTCTAAGGTATCATCGATCCCGAAACTTTTTCACACTATTAGAAAGGCATCGGTATAAAACATGCAGACCTGCTAGAAAGCAGATCTGCACGCTTTTTATTTAAGTTATTCGCTTCTGTCCAGAGGATTCCACTTTTGATCCGGGAAGAATTTAGTTGGGAATGGTGTCCTTGTTCTATCGTTAAATGTCCTACAATTTTGTGCAGCAGGATTAACTTGTTCCGGAGGAACAGGACAATAACCGTATGAAGGTATCAACAGCTGAACTACACATTCACATTTAACTATAAAGAATGCACCAATATCAAAAGTCAATATACCGGTTTCCGGATGATAAGCATCATTAAATGCTTCTGCAAGGGCTTCCACCTTAATAAGTGTACCGTCTAAATCAGCAGTCTTATTCTTGTCGTGGCCGCAGTTATCCGGACAATCTTTTGCTTTGATTACACCTATCTGTGCTACACAACTCGGGCAGTATATTTCATTAACTGTAAGATTGAAAACAGCCTCATCATATTCAGTTTCTGAGTTGTCACCAATTGAATAGTGAATCTTATATCCAATTTTCACTAACAATTTTAATTTTTTAAATCCTGCCCTTGTTAAAGAATCGGTTTTAGATATAACTTTTATCTCTACTATATCAAAATCAGTTACCCCTTCAAAATCTACAGGTAAGGGGCCAGGTATCGGTCCATGGGCTTCCGGGCCGCACCTTCTGATTTTAACCGATCTTGTTACACATTCTCTTAGTGCAACTTGGTCAAATATCTTCGGTACTTGTATGCAAACCAATTCATTTGGTGGTGGAAAACAGTCAGGATTCAATATCTGACCTGCTTCAATCTTAGGTCCATGCTTATTGTCATAACCGGACATAACTAAAACCTCCTTTTTACTATAACCTATATTAAATAAATATATAATCTCCTTGTTAATCACCCAGTTTTTATCTTTCGGCTGTTTATATTACATTATATTAAGCCATAAAAAAAACGGTTACACATTTTAAATTTTATGGTAAAAATAATTAACATAAAATTCAGGTAACCGCTTTTCTTTTTTGATTTTTAGATAAAGTTAGTTTAATACTCAAAGCATATATCTAAAACTTAAAATACTTTACTAAGAAACTAGTTTACAGTTTGCAAAAATTCTTCATCTTTTTCAGCAACATTTGATTGCTTCGAAATAACTGCCTTTTGCTCCCATGCCCTTGATTTCCATCTTTTTAGCATCAAGATCCCCCTTAACCATTCATCGCAAGCAAAGGCTGTCCAAACCCCCACAAGACCTAAGTTCATTTTAATACCTAATACGTAAGACATTAAAACCATTACAAGCCACATTGAAAACAAGCCCATATACATTGTATACTTTGCATCACCGGTTCCTTTAAGAGAATGGCCTAGAACTAGATTAAAAGTTCTTCCCGGCTCTAATACAATAGTAATTAGAAATAACTTTGCACCCAGATTAATAATATTCAAATCATCAGTAAACAAACCTAAAAGCCTCTTTCCAACCACAGCAAACACTAAAGCCACACAAAAAGATACCATAGCCGATAATTTAAGACTGCGAATAGCTGCTTTATATGCTTCATCTTTTTTCCCTGCCCCTACAAGATGGCCGATAATAATCTGTGTAGCCTGTGCTGTTGCCAAGCCAAACATCATAATATAACTCATTAAATTATAAACATAAAATCTTGCTGATAGTGCATAAACTCCCATAGCAGATATAAAAGATGTCACAACAATCTGTGCAATATTATAGGACAATGTCTCTCCAGCTGAAGGTCCACCAATCTTAAAAATATTTTTAAAAATTTCAATAAATTCTTTCTTTGGAATCTTTAAAAGTTCTGCCAATGAAAAATTGATCCCTACATTTCTCTTTAAAACAATAAACATTACCAACAGTCCGAAAATCTGACTACTGATTGTTGATATAGCAACTCCTTTAACTCCCAATACCGGAAATCCGAACAGTCCATAAATAAAAATTGCATTTCCAATGATATTAAGGACATTGGAAGCCATATTTACAAACATAGGGTATTTTACAAGCCCATGACTTCTAAGTATAGCAGATACAGTCATACTTAATGCTTGCACAAAAGAAAAGGAACCAACTATAAGTAAATATTGTTTTGAGTACTGGTATACCTCCTGTTCGAAATTCATCAATCCAAGTATTTTGCCAGAAAAAGCAAACATTACAGTACTTATCAATAAACCTAAAAGCAGGTTGAACAAGATTGCTGTCACTACTGCATAAGAAGCTTTCTTTTCATTTTTGGCACCAAGATACTGTGATATTACTATTCCTGCTCCTCCCGATACTATTTGAAATAGTAATATCAATATATATACATACTGATTTGCAGAACCGACACCTGCTACAGCAGTATCAGAATAACCGCTGAGCATAAATGTATCAATAGTACCAAAAAACATTCTTAAAAATGTTTCAATCAGAATGGGCCATACCAGAGCAAAAAGCGTAATACGTTTGTCTAAAACCTGTTCGTTTTCCATTAAATCATCTCCTATTATATCTGTAAATTCTAGAATAGAAACTTCTTATTTTAGTCTCATATCAGTACACCCTTAATTTATATAAGAGACTCTATAAAACCTTAGATTATAATCTTTATCAAAATCTTATGATTTTTATTTAATGAGAATTAATTCTATGATATTAGTTTCTAATTTCAAATAACATCTTAAGTATATTTTTAAATAAAAACAATTCATTATATTATTTTTTATTTCAAAATCTTATGATCCATATTTACCCAAATCCATTGTAAAAACTTTAAATATATTTATCACTCTTTAATAAATGCAAATAAGTTTCGCCAAAAACTATAGTTTTTAAGAAATTAACTACAAGAATTTAATGAAAGTGAACAAAAAAATTCTTTCACACAATCCTATCATTTACTAATAATATATTGTAATAGCTTTTAGATAAAACCTCGAATTGCTTTACTCTGCCTAATAAACATCGCTTTAAACTATAATTAATAGACATATACCAAATATCCATTATTTAATGCTTAACAAATCCTGATATTTTCTTTAATATATATAAATATACAGGAAATTATCACAATAAATATCGGGATATTATAAATTAAATTTTATAAATCTATTGTCAATTGAACAACTTTTTGCTAAAATTGCACCATACAAACACATTTGTTCTTCGTACGCGTACATGTGTAGTAATGTTATAACAAACATATGCTTATATTGGACTTAATAAGTATTCATTTTAGTTCAATATACATTAATACTTGAAAGCAGTAAAAGTGATAACAAAATACTTTTCGACCAGCATGCAAATATAAAACTTTAATATTATATAGGAGTGAGTAAATTATGAGTAATAAATTAAAAGTAGGTATAGTCGGCGGAACAGGAATGGTGGGTCAAAGGTTTATTACCCTTTTGGAAAACCATCCATGGTTTGAAGTAGTATCAATAGCTGCTAGTGAAAATTCTTCCGGCAAAAGCTATGCAGAAGCTGTAGAAGGAAGATGGAAGCTTAATACTCCAATCCCTGAAAAGGTTAAGAATATTATTGTAAAAAATGCTGCAAATGTTGAAGATGTGGCAAAGGATGTTGACTTTGTATTTTGCGCTGTAGATATGAAAAAAGATGAAATTAAAGCCCTTGAAGAAGCCTATGCTAAGACAGACACCCCGGTAGTATCCAATAATTCTGCCCATCGCTGGACTCCTGATGTTCCTATGGTTATTCCGGAATTAAATGATTCACATCTTGAAGTAATAGAAAGTCAAAGAAAGCGTTTAGGTGTAAAGAACGGTTTTATTGCAGTTAAACCCAACTGCTCTATACAGAGCTATGTACCTGCACTACATCCTTTAAGACATTTTGGTATTAACAAGGTTACAGCTTGCACATATCAAGCTATTTCCGGTGCCGGTAAAACTTTCAATGACTGGCCCGAAATGATAGACAACATTATTCCGTATATTGGCGGTGAAGAAGAAAAGAGCGAACAGGAACCTTTAAAAATCTGGGGAACAGTTGAAGGCAGTGAAATTGTTAAAGCCAAATCCCCAATAATAACTACCCAATGTGTTCGTGTTCCTGCATTAGACGGACATATGGCAGCAGTATTCGTCTCCTTTGACAAGAAACCTTCAAAGGACGAAATCCTTTCACTTTGGGAAAGCTTTAAAGGCAAACCTCAGACTCTTGGACTTCCAAGCGCACCAAAGCAATTCCTGAAATATATGACTGAAGACAACAGACCACAGACAAAACTTGACAGAGACTATGAAAACGGAATGGGGGTTACCATCGGAAGACTAAGAGAAGATACCATATTCGACTACAAATTCGTATGTCTCTCCCACAACACAATTAGAGGTGCAGCCGGCGGTGCTGTTCTGATTGCAGAACTTTTAAAAGCTGAAGGTTATATTAAATCAAAATAACGTAAACTTTAGCCCCATATTTTTCAAAATATATGGGGCTTTATGTTTTAATATCCGACAATATATCCACACAAATGGTGTAAATGGTGTACTTAAAATTCTCTACATCGTCTTTTTAAACGGTTATTCCGACGGCTTTAAATTTATGACAACTATATCAGGATAATTAAATACCCTAAGCGGAATTACACCGTTTCTCAATCCCCTGCTGACAACAAGATTGACATTATTTTGTGAATAAACTCCTTTATAATACTTTGGAAAAAATCCCTGTCCCGGTGCATACAAGCCTCCAATAAAAGGAATATTGAACTGACCTCCATGAGCATGTCCCGATAAAACCAAATCTATATCATAGTTTGAATAGTATTTAGGAAAATTCTCCGGATAATGTGACAGCACAATTTTAAAGTTATTGCTCTTTTCAAAGTCCTTCATTATTTCATCTATACTTTCAATGCTATTAGCCATCTCATCCATTCCTATTATATCTATGCCTGTTTCATCTATTGTAACAGCTTGCGTTTTTAGATTTAAAACTTCTATATTTTTTTCTTCCAGCATCTTAAATATCAATTCAGCTTTTTTACACCTATATTAATGGTTTCCCGGGATATAATATACTTTTACCGTTTTATTCAAATCACTAAGGGTATTAACGCTGTTTGTAACATCTTTAGTCTTCCGGTCAACCAAATCCCCTGTAAACACTATAAAATGGGGATTCTGTTGTTTTACAGCATTAATTAAATTTTGATTGTTCTTACCAAATTGCTTATCATGTAAGTCAGACAAGTGAACGATTTTTACTTCTTTATCAATCTTAGGTGATATAATATTGTAATTTGAAATCGACAACAAATTGTTTTGGACTACGCAAAATACAAAAAGTCCAAGAATCAATACAATTATAGCAATTGCTTTCTTCATTACCTACCTCATATAAAGATCATCCAATTTTTTCTAGTTCCTGTTTTTCAGCGAGTGTTTATACCAAAAAACATCTCTTCAAGAAACTCATTTTCAAATTCAACAGTTTTAATTCTAAAACCAAATACGCAGAATCTTTCTATTTCTATAGACAATGGGAAATCTCCCCAAGCTTTTTCATGTAGTTCATCTGTTATAAAAGCTGTGATTCCAACTTTTTGAATACCCTTTGTAAACTTGTCATTCCCATGTCCATATGTTGTTATTGTAAATTCTCTATTATTTTGAAACATCTTTTTTATATTATTTCTTAACTCCCTATAGCTTCCTCTTTTATCACCGCAAATGATTATTGTATCGTTATCAAAATACTTATCAACTATATTAATATTTCCTGTTTTTAACACTTCCGAAAATTCTCTCACATATTTTGTATCTATTGTCATTCTTACAATTATCAAATATATAGTAATACAACAGAATATAAAAATAATTACAATTACTAAAATATTTTTATTTTTTTTCATTTACCAACCTCCTCATTGGGGAATAAATGCTTTCCCACGACCATCTAAATTCCACACAAAAAATGTTTCATAACTACGAAGGTAAACACCCAATGATGTATGGTTAGTAATTATCATATCCTCCGGATATCTTGTATTAGGTGAATGTGAAAAACTCGCAGCACCTATCTGAGCATATGTCACAACATTTTGATTATTGGCAAATACCTGTGCGGTGCTTCCTTCTCCTGTATGGCATCCATAAAACACTACATATGGACTTGATATATAAGCTGTTTTTCTTCCATTAATAGTTAAATTCCTTAATGTTGAACCGAAATTAAGTTTTTTAGCATTCTCCCAAAATCTATATTTAGTTCCTTTATATACTTCAGGACCAGCACTAGAACCATGAGAATAGATTTCAAGACCTTCGATAACACTATATCCTGACCACATTTCCCAAGTTGCTTCCAAATCAGCTTGGCCATCAATTCTTTGTACATCAATTTCTTTTTCAGGAATACCCATAGCAAGTAATTCCTGTTTTCTTGTATATGCTGCACGTGTAAATGAACTTCTTTTTGTGAAATCACTCCATGTAGCATCATCCCAATCAGATGTATCACCATCCACAGTTAAGGAAAATCCTTTTTTCACACGATATTTCTCGTATGCTTCAACATCACCTCGCCCATATGACCAAGCTATAACATATATATTACCACTTGGATCAATTAATAAAATAGGATTATTTGTGCAATATGTATACAAATTCAAACTCAAAGGATCCTTAGTATCACCTCTATATGTATCCTCTTGTAAGAATCTTGCAATTATAGGGTCATACATTCTTGCATTAAGGTAATATAATCCGCTTTCATAATCATACTGATATCCGGCATAAAGTATTGAGTTTTTATCTTTCATTTCTCCGCTAGATTCAATAATATTTCCCCATACATCGTAATAGTAAGAACCTACTACATTACCCTCAGTATCTATTAATGCTGTTACATCGGTATGACCGTTGTACATGTAATAAAGGGTTTGACCGTATACTGTCCTTGTCAAAAGGTTGGTTCCGTATACATTCTTTGCAAGCATATTTCCATCGTCATCTAGTTTCATTACAACCTTATCAGACTCATACAAGTATACTGTTGTACCTTCCGGTCCCGACTTCTTAATTCTCAAACCGTCTGCATTGAATGAATAACTATATTCATCATTATCCTTGATAACCTTTGTCAAACGGTTAAGATTGCCGTAGCCATAAGTAACCGTATCAACACCATCTACCAATACACCTGTTTGATTACTTTTTTTATCATAATTATAAGTGATAACTTGAGTTCTTTCATTACCCTCTGAATAATCCGTTTTAATTACAGTCTCCAAGCAGTTCATTGCATTGTATTTATATGTACTTTCTGTTATGACTTCATCTGCAAATGATACAATTTCTCTTTCTCTGTTTCCTGCTGCATCGCATTTGTACTCTGTTAGCTTACCGCTTGGCTCAAGTACTGCTTTCAGCTTGTCCAATTTATCGTTAGCGTTTTTTATGTAGTGACTAAATAACTATCTATAATTTTTCTTCTATAATATCTATAATCTCTCCCTTATTAGGATCAATTCTCATTTCATAAATTTTCTTTTTATTTACATGCAAATCAAACTCATATTATTCCGCTAGTTAAACGTTAACTTTTTACTAAATCTCCTAAACTATCTTCATAAAGAATATCTTGATCAAGTAAAGTAACCAAATCCTATAAAACGTTTTATTCGCTACGATAAAATGAATAACATTTTTATTATTCTTTAGATTCTATCTATGTTTTATTGGAAGTGTAAAACATTAATTCTTGAAATAAAAAGATGCTGACCCAATATTTATTTTGTATTGAGACAGCACCTTTTAATTGCTAAGTTTTTGCTTTATTAATTGATATCAATAGGTGAAACCGCACTTACTTTTAACGGTAATACATCCACTTCTCTTCTTTGCGTTTTTTCAGGATCCCCATCTTCGCTTGTAAACACATACACTAATTTTGCTAATTCAAAATTGAATTCACCTATTCTATTAAACTTAACTTTTACTTCTAATTCCGGAATTATTGCTTCTAAAATTGTTCCATCATTGATCTCTCTAGTAATTATCTTGGTATCAAAACCTTCAACAAATTCTAATCCATTAGAAGTTAATTTCAAACTATCACTGCTAACAAACTCAATACCATCCGGTAATTTGTTCGTATAAAGTATAGTTCCATCCGGTTGTCTAATACCAAACTCAACTCCAACTTTATACTTGATTTTATTTATAATAACTGTTGGTGTAGGCTCCGGTGTCTCTGTAGGCTCTGGTGCTGACGTAGGTTCCGGTGTTGACGTAGGCTCTGGTGTTGACGTAGGCTCTGGTGTTGACGTAGGCTCTGGAATTGGTATAATCTCAATTTCTTCCGGTATAACTAGCTCACTTTTTATTTCCGAAACAATATCATCTAATTTGCTGAAAAAGCTATCTTCATCATCAGATTCAGGATTATAACAGTATAAATCACCAACTTTTTTAGCATTTGCAATTTCCCCAATTTTACTAAGTTTTACTACATCAGCGTTATTTAATCTGACATCTACAAAATATACTCCTGCATATTCCTTATCCTTAATCATGCCAGCTATTTCTTCTGCATATCTATATGCTTTTTCCGAATTTTCTCTTACACTGCTAGATACATCTGATTCTCTTAATTCCACATCATCAGTTCTAAATATATCAGTACCGCTAATAACAGTATATTTATTTAAAGCATTATTAGAGAAAACAAGTAGATATTTTTGCGAGTTCACTTCACCCTCATTTTCAAACAAATGATATGCTAACCTGAGTCCATCACCTAGATTACATCCATCTCTATCTTCTATACTCTTTATTTTATCTATTAATATTTCTTTTTGCTTTTTAGTATCCTCTGAGTTTACAACAGAAAAACTAGAATTAATAACCTCAGCATAATCCGAATATATTATTGTTGCTGCTTTCACTTTTGAATCAGTGTATTCACTAAGTTCATTTATTAATTTAATTACTTTTTCCTTAGTTCTATCCAATAAATAATTCTCTTTATCTGGATCTTTAAAATCATCATGAACATCAGTCACAACATATTTAATTGTTTTATTTCCACTTAAATCCAAACTTTTCCCTACAATACTGCCATGAAATTCAAAATCTTTAGATCTTATAGTAATAACTCCTTTTCTTTCACTAGTTTCTTCAGATTGTCCAGGAGCATACAATAGACCTCTAAAGATACTGCCCTCTGCTAAATTCAACGTAATATTCCCATAAGCTGAATAAATACCAACATCCCCTACTGAAGAAGTACCGGGATTAACCATAATATCATCTGTCGCAACAATAACACCACTTCCCAATATATGGTTAACACTTATTGTCACTTTGCCTTCAAAATAATACGGCCTATTCTCGTCTAATTTAATAGTATCGCCAGAAATATCCCATTTTTCTGATACTTTATCATAACTAACTTTTAATCCTTCTCCATACACATCTAATAATTCATTATCAGAACCACTTTTTAAATGTTCTTTATACAATCTATCACCAGTAGTAGACGACAAAGCATTGTAAGAAAATCTTATTGCATTTACTGTATTAAAATTATTCACTAGATTTGGCATATCAATTTTCCCATCAGCCTTTTTAGTATCCACATCTAAAGTGCTATCATATATTTCAAGTCTACCTAAATAATTCAATTTTCCGTTGAGTTGAGACTCTGCTTTTCCCACTCCGATTGTAACACCACTATTAGAATGACAATCCCCATCTAATATAAATTTGTCACCTGTTAAAATAAGGCTGTCGGATTCTTTTTCTGAACCTGCAAAAAGAGCATAATCGAAAGGATCTGATTCCCTTTTTCCAGGTGGAGTAACAACTTTTGAGGTATCCATAACTATTATAACTTCTTTATTTTTAATTATTGGAGTAATTGTCGGAGTAATCGTTGGAGTAACCATTGGTGTACTTGTTGGTGTATTTGCTGGTGTACTTGTTGGTGTACTTGTCGGCTTTTGAGTAACAGTAATTTCTTCTTTAACTTCGATTGTCACAGGTTCATTCTGTATAAATTTCAGTGTCTTTACATCTTTATACCCAATTTCACCTTCGATCGACCTTGTAACTATTGCTCCGCCTGCAAAAGCTATCTGAAAATTAAATAAAAACACAAGCATAGTTACAAAAGTCACGAGTATTTTTCTCTTTCTCATAACATTACCTCCCGATTATTTAATTAATATCTATCTATATCTATACCTACTATTATCTATATATATCTATACTTGCTTTTCTAACCATTTTACTTCCACTTTCATCAAGTACATTAATAATAATACTTTCAGGATTATACTTTGATGTTCCAGTGTTCAATACCGCTTCAAAACTCTTCAGCTTCTGCTCGTTACCAAAGTTTATAAAATCCGCTACAATAATGTTACCTTCCGAATCAAAAACACTTAATAAAACTTTCTTACCATTAAAATCTGCTCTACCGTAAATATGAAACTTTTTCTCTGAAGAATCAAATTTCACTTTATCTATAATAATGGTTATATCATCATTATCAAAAACTCCAATTACTCCGCTGCTGCTCGGCATCTCGCCATTTCCCGGATCTTCCACAAGATTTCCCGGCTTATACTCGATGGAAACAGTTCTTGTAGCACCATCCCATAGAACAGTAGCACCAAGATTCTCTGAAATAAATCTCAAAGGTACAAAAGTCCTTGAATCGGTAATCTCCGCTGGAACATCAATTATTACTTTTGAACCGTTTACCAAAGTTTCGTTTGATCCGATCTTCAAATAAATTTCTGTTGCCTTGTTTTTTGCGGTTACCGATCTTTCTTCGGGATTCCAAATAACTTCAGCTCCTAATGCTTCAAGAATTCCTCTGAAAGGTACAAGGGTTCTTCCATCTTTAATATACGGGTCTACGTCAAAAGAAAGTTTTTCACCGTTAAAGAATATTGTGACAGGATTTTGTTGTGATGCAAAAATGGTTTGAACATTGGTAAATAAAAAACAAGCAAGCAAACATAAAATAAAAAACAAAGGCATATTCTTTCTAATCATAATATCCTAACTCCCCCTTCTTTAATTAAATTTTATCATACTGGCAAATATTATGCAATAAATCACATTATATAATTTTTTATTTACATAATATTCATAAAAAAATGACCTTACTTAACATAAGGTCATTTTTTTCTTATTTTTCTCTCCTGGGTTCAACGATCAGTTTTATTGCTGTTTTCTCCTCACCGTCTATCACAACCTCAGTAAAAGCCGGAATACATATTAATTCAATACCTAACGGGGCAACAAAACCTCTTGCTATAGCTACTGCTTTGACGGCTTGGTTTAATGCTCCGGCACCTATTGCTTGGATTTCAACAGCACCTTTTTCCTTAATAAAACCTGCAAGCGCTCCTGCAATTGAGTTTGGACTTGACTTTGCAGACACCTTTAATATGTCCATATATTTGCTACCCCCTTTAACTTTATACTATTATATTCTACATAGGGGATACAAAATCCTCCTTTTTTAACACTATTGGTCCAGTATCATATTTATTCTTTCAATCTTTGTAGTCTTTCCCGTAATTTCATCGATTTCGAGATATACAGCATTAAACTGTACCGGACCTTGGGCAATTTCAAATCTATTGGGCATATGGGTTAAAAACTTGTTTATTACTATATCTCGTTTCACACCTATGATACCTTCGTGAGGGCCAGTCATCCCCACATCTGAAATAAATGCAGTTCCACAGGGTAATATTCTCTCATCGGCTGTCTGTACATGGGTATGGGTACCTATAACACAGCTTACTCTGCCGTCTAAGTGCCATGCTAAAGCACATTTCTCCGATGTTGCCTCAGCATGCATATCAACTATTATAACCTTAGTTTGAGCTTTTAGCTGGATTAGTTCTCTATCGGCAGCTTTAAACGGGCAATCTATACTATCCATATAGATACGTCCCATAAGGTTTAAAACACCTATTTTACCTTTTTCATTTGATATTACAGTGCTGCCTCTGCCCGGTAGTTCCTCCGGATAGTTTGCAGGCCTCACAATGCACTTATCCGAATCAATGAAATTTGTAATTTCCCTTTTAGACCATGTATGGTTCCCTAGTGTAATTACATCAACTCCTGATTTATATAATTCCTGTGCTACTACATAAGTAATTCCGCTTCCTCCTGCAGAATTTTCGCCGTTAGCTACACAAAAATCAATACTTCTCTCCTTTTTTAATTTTTGAATCATCTCTTTTGTTGCTTTTCTTCCCGGATTGCCTACAATGTCACCAATAAACAATATGTTCAAAGCTAAAAATCCTCCATTCTAGTAAATAGGCACAAAAAGTCCCATATAAGCATAAAAAGCGTGTTATCACGCTTTTTATACCAATTATATCAAAATATAATTATTTTGCATACTCAATAAATCTTGTTTCTCTAATAACATTTACTTTAATTTGTCCCGGATAATCCAGTTCATTTTCAATTCTCTTAACAATTTCTCTTGCAATCAAAGGAATTTCATTATCCTGTACTTCATCGGCTTTAACCATAATACGTACTTCTCTTCCCGCTTGAATTGCATAACACTTTTCAACACCCTGGAAGGAATTCGCAATCTCTTCTAATTTCTCAAGTCTCTTAATATAAGACTCTAGAGATTCTCTCCTTGCTCCCGGTCTTGCAGCTGAAATTGAATCGGCTGCCTGAACTAAAACTGCAATAATACTTGTCGCTTCAACATCACCGTGGTGTGAAGCTATTGCACTTACAACTTCGTTACTTTCCTTATACTTCTTAGCGAGATCAGCCCCAATAGTCACATGGGAACCTTCAACCTCATGGTCAACAGCTTTTCCTATATCATGCAACAAGCCTGCTCTCTTTGCCAATGCCACATCAACTCCCAGCTCCGCAGCCATCATTCCGGCCAAATGCGCAACTTCAATGGAGTGACTGAGAACGTTCTGACCATAACTGGTTCTATACTTAAGTTTACCCAGTAATCTTACAAGCTCAGGATGTAAGCCATGCACGCCTGTTTCAAAAGTAGCGTTGTCACCTTCCTGACGAATGGTGTTTTCAACTTCTTTTTTAGCTTTTTCCACCATTTCCTCAATTCTTGCCGGATGGATTCTTCCGTCAAGTATCAGTTTCTCTAGTGTTATTCTGGCAACTTCTCTTCTTATCGGATCAAATCCGGACAATATAACTGCTTCCGGTGTATCATCGATAATCAAATCAATACCAGTCAACGTCTCAAGAGTCCTGATATTTCTTCCTTCACGTCCGATAATCCTACCCTTCATTTCATCATTAGGAAGTGGAACAACAGAAACTGTAACTTCTGAGACATGGTCAGCTGCACATTTCTGTATTGCAAGTGCAACTATATTCTTTGCCTTTGCATCGGCTTCTTCCTTAGCCTTCTGCTCAATTTCTTTGACGAGCATTGCCATTTCATGTTTTACTTCGTCTTCTACATTCTTTAAGAGTACTACCTTTGCTTCTTCAACAGACATTCCCGATATTCTTTCCAATTCTTCGATTTGCTGCTTCTGAACTTCGATAGTTTTTTCATACAATTCATCGATCTCTTTACTCTTTTTGTTGAGCATTTCCTCTTTCTGTTCCAATGCTTCAACCTTTTTGTCCAAAGTTTCTTCTTTTTGTACCAATCTTCTTTCCTGTCTCTGAATTTCGTTTCGCCTGTCTTTTATCTCCCTATCAAGCTCAACTCTACTCTTATGGATCTCTTCCTTAGCTTCTAGCAGCACTTCTCTCTTTTTGCTTTCAGCTGCTTTTTGTGCCTCGCTTATAATTCTCTTTGCTTCTTGCTCTGCGCTGCCAATCTCAGCTTCGGCTCTTTTCTTTCTTTCTTCGAATCCTTTCTGGAATCCTTTTCGGGAACTTATTCCTGAAGCAACAATTATTCCAACTGCTGCGATTACTAATCCAATTCCTAAGCCAATTAATAATTCTTGAATGGCACACACCTCCTAGTATTCAGTTTTCAATGGTCAAATTACACACAAACATAAACTGTAGGCAATTTTAATACTTTCTTATTTTAATCTTTTTTAAATTTTATGTCAAGATTCAATCTTAACAGCCTTTTAAGAAGCTTGCATAAAGTATGGTCTCATTTAATTAATACCCTCACTAGTGACAACACTAACACCATCATTCATTTCTATCCTATACCACTTATCCGCCATTTCACTCAAATGCCTGTTATGGGTTACCATTATTACCTGCCGGTTAAACATTTTTGTAACTTGTTTCAAAAATTCCGCCACTTGATTTATATAATCCTCACTTACATGCTTTGCAGGTTCATCTAAAATAATAGGGCCTTTATTGTCAATATTACTGCATTCTAACATAGCAATTCTTATTGCAAGGGATATTATATCTATTATACCTCCGCCTCTTGCATCCTGTGGTTTTGTTTTAATTTCAGTACCGCCGTATTTACTTATTACATAGAATTCAGCTTCCGGTCTGCCCCTAACCTCATTAATTTCAATCTTAAATTCAAGACTTGAATCGAATATGTACTGAAGGCAATTGGTAACCAAAGCCTCAATCTGGATTCTGGATTGCTCTCTGGCATACTCCGATACCTTTTGAAGCAGCACCTTAACTTTATCAAGTACATCAATGTTGTTTAAAATTTTTTGCAATTGTTTCTCCAAATCGGATCTTTGTTCTAAAAGCTGATCTCTTTTGCCCTTTTGATTGTAAAAATGTATTTTAACCTCTTCAAGTCTACTCTTTATTTTTGTTAGTTGTTCATTATAATGTTGAATAGCGTTATCCTCCAAATTTTATCCCTTTCTTTCTGCCTGAGCAATAGCAGCTTTGACAGTGTTTTTCATAAGCATTGCAATAGTCATAGGTCCGACGCCGCCAGGTACAGGAGTAATTGCAGAAGCTACTTTGCTGCATGACTCATATTCAACATCCCCGACTAACTTTTTATCTTCAAGACGGTTTATTCCTACATCAATGACAACAGCACCCGGTTTAACACTGCTGCCCTTTATCATTTCAGGCTTTCCGACAGCCACTACCAATATATCAGCTCTTTTTACTACTTCCTCAAGATTTTTGGTCTTTGAGTGGCAAATTGTCACTGTACCGTGCTCCGCCAAAAGCAGCATGGATTGAGGTTTTCCGACAATATTGCTTCTTCCAACAATTACACATTCTTTTCCGGCAATTTCAACACCCGATTCTTTTATTAACTCCATTACACCTGCCGGAGTACAAGGAAGAAATTGTGGATTTCCCGTCATCAGTCTTCCCACATTTTCAGGATGAAAACCATCAACATCCTTTGAACTGTCAATGGCAAGAATTATCTTCTCTTCATTAATATGCTTAGGAAGCGGAAGCTGCACAAGTATTCCGTTAACTCTATCATCATTGTTTAATTTTTTGATAAGCTCAACTAGTTCCTCTTCACTAATACTTTCGTCCAAAGCATATTCAAAGGATTCTATTCCTATCTCTTCACATGCCTTTTTCTTTGAATTCACATACACCCTTGAAGCAGGATCGTTTCCAACTATTACAACAGCTAATCCGGGATAAATACCCTTCTTTTTAATTTCTTCAACCGTCTGTTTCAGTTCCCCTTTTATTTTTGTTGCCAATTCTTTTCCGTTTAATACCCTTGCACTCATTTTTATCTACCTTTCTCTTTGTTTTTTCAACAATTACCATTTTATTTTATTACTCTTTTCTTGTCAATTTATTATGGTATTTATTTTCTAGTTCTTTTCTCAGTGATGTTTTAGCTGGCAACAGCATTTTTCTTTGTTTTTTGCATGGGTATTGATTATCTTTTTTGTACTTTAATTTTGTATATGCATCATCTATTTCTATAGAGACTTTTTTGCAGAACACTTGTCAACATCAACTCTATTTACTTTTTTGCTTTCTTCTTTTTTTAAGAACATTTTTTTCTTTTTTATTATTTTCCATCCTGTTTTTATTTGTATTAGTTTTTTTGGTATTCCTTTTATCATTGCTCTTTTTAGACCTGTACTTGTTCTTGTTTACATCAGAAATAAAATCTTCATTTCTTCCCATAGGCCTTATAAGGCAATTACTTCCGTATCCGATCAAGTCTTCTCTATTTGCCGTTTTAAGTGCTTCATATACAAGCTTGTAATTTTCCTTTTTCTTATACTGCAGCAACGCCCTCTGCATTGCCTTTTCCTTTGCCGTTTTCGGGACGTAAACCTTTTTCATAGTCCTAGGATCAATTCCGGTATAGAACATGCAAGTTGACAAAGTTCCCGGTGTGGGATAAAAATCCTGGACTTGCTGAGGAGTATAATTCATTTCCTTTAAATATAATGCAAGTTCAATTGCAGCATTAAGATCACTTCCGGGATGGCTTGACATTAAATATGGAACTAAATACTGTTCCTTATTTAGCTTTTTATTTATATCATAAAATTTTTTTACAAACCTGTCATATACCTTTCTTTTCGGCTTGCCCATCTTTTCTAAAACCCTATCTGCAACATGTTCCGGGGCTACCTTTAGCTGACCGCTTACATGGTGTTCACAAAGTTCGTAAAAGAACTCCTCATTTTTATCAAGTATAAGATAATCATATCGAATTCCTGAACGAATGAAAACTTTTTTAATCTCCGGAATTTCCCGCAGCTTTCTTAATAGATCCAAATACTCACTATGGTCTACTATCAAGTTCTTACATGGCTCTGGATAAAGGCACTGCCTTTCTTTGCAAGCACCCTTTGCTTCTTGTCTCTTACATGCCTTATTTCTAAAATTGGCAGTCGGCCCTCCTACATCATGTATATATCCTTTAAACCCGGGCTGCCAAACAAGCTTTTTGGCCTCATTTATAATTGACCTCTGGCTTCTCTTTTGAATAATCCTTCCTTGATGAAAATTCAAAGCACAAAAGGCACATCCCCCATAACATCCCCTATGGCTGGTTATGCTAAACTCAACTTCAGTTATTGCCGGTATTCCGCCTTCGCTTTCATACATTGGATGATAGGTTCTCTCATAGGGCAGTGAATAAACCCTGTCCATTTCTTTTTCGGTCATAGGCAGAACCGGAGGATTCTGCACAAGATATCGATCTCCGTGTTTCTGAATCAAAGTACGCCCTAAATAAGGATTCTGTTCATTATATTGCATCATAAAAGCTTCGGCATACTTTTTCTTATTCTCCACTACCTCTTCAAAAGACGGTAGAAGTAAACAATCATTATTACTTGAGCTTCTTTCTACAAATTCCTTTACTTCTTTAGGTAAGTTTTCAAGACTAGCAAGATACGCCGTTCCTCTCACATCTTGAATTTTGCTTATAGGTTCACCGTCTTTCAGCCTCTTGGCGATTTCTAAAATAGGCTTCTCGCCCATCCCGTAAATTAATAAATCTGCCTTAGAATCCACCAATACAGATCTTCTCACTTTGTCATCCCAATAATCATAATGGGCAAATCTTCTTAAGCTAGCTTCAATTCCTCCTATTATAATGGGAACATCTTTAAAAAGTTCCCTGGCTTTGTTTGTATATACAATTACAGCCCTATCGGGTCTTTTGTATGCCTTTCCTCCTGGTGAATACAAATCTTCACTTCTTCTCTTCTTGCTGGCCGTATAGTGATTGACCATAGAATCTATAACTCCCGATGATATAAGTACACCAAGTTTAGGACGTCCTAACATCATAAAGTCATCATTTTTTCTCCAATCGGGCTGCGCAATTATTCCAACCCTATAGCCTTCACTTTCTAACAATCTTGTTATAATAGCATGTCCAAAGCTTGGATGGTCAACATAGGCATCACCGCTTATATATAAAAAATCCAATTCATCCCATCCTCTATCCTTCATATCTTGTTTTGTTACCGGTAAAAAAGCCATTAAATCACACCTAATTTCTAATAATTTATTTGATAATATTATACATCAATCTTATTATTATACATCCTCATTTTAATTTATAAATAGTTTGAAAAGCATGTTTTTGTTTATTATAATATATTTTATTATAATATGCTTTATTGTTTTATTAAAAAGTAAAGCTTTCCAAATTATCTTCTTTATTCCATAACTTTTATTTATCTTCATTTTGGGAGGTTAATCATGAATAATAAAAAGGAAAATTCAGAAAAAAACAAACATTTCTTCAGTAGAATTATTACAGAATTTTCAGAGTTTTATGAAGAGTACAAGATTCAAAAACCTTTTACTTCAAAAGTAGTAACATTTATTATTTTAGGTGTTTTACTTTCGATAATTCTTTTATTTACCCATAAACCGGTTATATATTCTGAAGCACTTGGAGTTGACGATGTACAATATGTGTTTCAAAACAACCTTATAAAAAATCCAAGCTGGAATTCCGCCAAACAATTCTTTTCTGAAGTTCTGAATCCATCAACTGTTAATGGGTACTACCAACCTCTTGCCATGATATCCCTTATGATTGATGTGGCTTTAGGTGGCAGCCAAAGTAATATATACGTTTTTCACATAACCAGTTTATGTATTCATATATTAAATTCTTTTTTAGTTTTGCTGCTTCTATACCTTATGTTTGAAAAAACTTGGATTGCCTTTGCCGGTGGAATTTTATTCGGTATTCACCCGGTTTCTATTGAAGAGATTGCATGGATAAGTGAAAGGAAATCAATATTGGCGACCCTTTTCCTACTGTTAGCAATGATACTATACATAATTTATGTAAAGTCTTCACACAAGAGATATCTAGTAACTTCAATATTTGCTTTTACCTTTGCACTACTATCAAAACCTATAGCTGTATCACTTCCAATTATTCTTTTGCTTTTGGACTACTTTTGGTATAAAAGGGTTACACTTTTAACTTTAATTGAGAAAGTTCCTTACTTCATTCTTGCTGCTACTTTTACTTTGATAGCATATATTTCACAAAACAATACTGCTTCAATTGAAGTACTTCCTCAAAGTTTAAATATACTCCAGATATTTTTGCTAATTTGCTATAATAATATTTTTTATTTATGGAAATTGTTAATACCCACCAATTTATCACCACACTATGAGTTTATTTTCCCTATATCTTTAAGCAATCCTTCATATTTAATACCTGCTATTTTAACTGTTCTGCTCATTGTTGTTTTTGCTTTAAGCTATCGTCGTTCAAAAACCTTATTATTGGGATATTTATTTTATATAGTTGCAATACTTCCTACTTCGGGAATTCTAAAAGTAACATATTCAATAGCTTGCTATAAATATGCCTATTTTCCATCGGTAGGCATATTAATATGCTTTATGATACTCTTAAACAAAATATCACAATTCAAAAGGTCGCACGTACTTAAATATTCTTTAGTTATAAGTCTTGTATTTATGGTATCAGTCGGTGAAATAATAGCTTCAAATAATTATTCATCCAATTGGAAAAACACTGAAACATTATTTCAATATATTATTTCAATCAATCCAACATCCGCCAATTATATGGATTACCTTGGAAGAGAATATTATAATCAAGGCAAAATTGATAAAGCCATTGAATGTTTCAATCAGGCACTGAACATAAATCCTTCTTTATCCGAAACTTATGTATCTTTAGCCACAGCTCTTCTCGCAAAAGAACAATATCAAGATGCACTTTCTCTTTATGATAAAGCTCTAGATATCGGATTATCTCGAAACAATTATGCATTAATATATTACAACAAGGGAAATATATATAAAGTACAAAAAAATTACGAAAAAGCAAAAACTATGTTTGAAGAGAGTATTAGAATAAATCCAAATTTTTTAAATTCCAGTTTTGAATTAGCAATCGTTTTAAATGAATTAGGTAATTTCGAAGAAGCTGTTTCTATTTGTAAAGATATAATTAATAAATACCCAAAGGACGAATCAGCATATGCTTATCTAGGTGTTTTATATTCTACAAAGGGAAATTATAAAGAAGCTGTAAAACAGTTATCTATAGCAATAGACAAAAATCCAAATAATTCTTTATCTTACCACATGTTAGGTAATATCTTTGCAAATGACCAAAAATATGAAGAAGCTTCAATGTGTTACGAACAAGCAATTAAACTTACTCCTAACAACATAAAAATTTATAATGATTACAGTAAACTATTAGCTCAACAAGGAAAATTCGAAGAAGGCATAGACATACTTAAGAAAGCCATAGATATACTTCCAAATTCTGATTCTTACAACCTTTTAGGCATGATGTATGAAGATTTAAACAGATATAGCGAAGCCCTTGATTCTTACCAAAAGGCTTATGAACTAAATCCCGAAAATAAAGATATCCAAGCTAACCTAAACAGTATCAAGCAAAATGTCAAGTAAATTAATCAACTCAAATATTACAATCTATAACAAAAAGCATACAATATAATTTGTATAAATACACTTTATATATGTATGCTTTTTAATTTTATTTCTTAGGCAATATTAATTATCCTTCAGAACTTACATTACTTTTCATATTCATCTCATGCCACTGCTGCTTAGAAAGCAAAACCTGTCTTGGCTTACTACCTTCAAAGCCTCCAACGATGCCTCTTGCTTCCATCTGATCAATAATCCTGGCCGCCCTTGCATAGCCAACTTTAAACTTTCTTTGTATCAAGGAAACTGAAGCTTGTCCCGCTTCAACAACCAATTCTATTGCTTGGGGAAGCAGTTCATCATTATCTCCCGGATCAGCCTCCTGTGTTTCCTTTTCACTGTTTATTTTTTCAATGATATTTTCATTGTACTCTGCTTCTCCCTGTGCTTTAATGCTTTCCACAACCCTTTCAACTTCCTTATCCGATACAAAAGTACCTTTTACCCTTATAGGCTTTGGCTCACCTACAGGATAGAATAACATATCGCCCTTACCCAGCAGTTTTTCTGCACCTGCCATATCCAAAATAGTTCTGGAATCCACCTGGGATGAAACTGCAAAAGCAATCCTCGAAGGAATGTTGGCTTTAATAACACCGGTTATTACATCAACCGATGGTCTCTGGGTAGCTATTACAAGGTGCATACCTGCAGCCCTGGCCATCTGCGCTAAGCGGCATATTGCATCTTCAACATCATTAGGAGCGACCATCATGAGGTCTGCCAGTTCATCAATAATTATGACAATCTGAGGCAGAGTCTCTTCTCCTTCCTCAGGTTTTGCTACCGCATTATATCCTTTAATATCTCGAACTCCTTTATCTGCAAAAAGCTTGTACCTGTTCACCATCTCCTGAACAGCCCAATTCAACGCTCCTGCTGCCTTTTTTGCATCGGTTACAACCGGAATCAAAAGATGGGGTATTCCATTGTATATTCCCAACTCAACAACCTTAGGGTCTATCATCAGTAATTTTACTTCATTAGGACTTGCTTTATATAAAAGGCTAACTATTATGCTGTTTATACACACACTTTTTCCCGAACCTGTAGCACCTGCAACCAGTAAATGCGGCATCTTACCGATATCCGCCACCATATTTTGTCCCGAAATATCCTTGCCTAGTGCAAAAGTAAGTTTTGATGGATTATCCCTGAACTCTTTTGACTCTATAACCTCTTTTAAAAATACCGCTTCCACCTCTTTATTGGGAACTTCTATACCAATTGCAGACTTACCGGGAATTGGTGCTTCAATTCTGACACCTGAGGCTGCCAAGTTTAATGATATATCATCGGAAAGATTTACTATCTTACTTACCTTTACCCCCGGACTAGGTTGCAGTTCATATCTTGTAACCGCCGGTCCTCTACAAACATTTACTACTTTTGCTTCAACTCCAAAACTCTTTAATGTTTCTTCAAGCTTTTTAGCTCCCTTTAAAGCCTCAGTCCTAAAGTTGGCAGAATTACTCAAATTCACTTTATTATCCTCTAAAAGATCGATATCGGGGTATTTATAATCTACATTGTTTTTTAATTTTTCGCTTATTTCCTTATCCACCGACTCTTTAGCCTTTTCAATATCGATAGCTTCCTTTTCTTTTTTGATATCAATCTTTTCATTATTCTCACTTTCAGGCTTTGAATCATTTATTTCAAGTTCAATTATTTCACTCTTTTGATCCTTCAATTTATCCTTATCTTCTTTTATTGTATTGCTGCTTTTTCTTGAAACAAAATCAATGACTTTACTTTTTTCAAGTTTCTTCCCATTCATCACAATATCAGGCTCAGAATCTTCTTCATCCTCCAAGAGCTTTTCAGATTTAGCACTCTTCAGACTTTCCTTTATCTTTCCAAACATACCGACAAGGCCATTTTTGAAGCTAACCAATATACCGGCTATGGAAATATCCGTTAAAAGCATTATATCTATAATAGCCATAGTACTAAGAATAATAATGGTTCCTAAATTTTGAAATAACAATAAAAACGGAATACTTACTATTCCGCCAAGTACACCTCCACCTTTTAAATCAATACCGTCAGCATAGAATTTTTGAAGATAATTCACAACGCTCATATTAATATATTCTTCTTCTCTATAGAAACCAGTCTGTATTAATGCAGCTAATATCAACATTAGTACAGAAATATACATTATCTTTGAATTAACATTATTACTAGTCTTTTTGAATATCACCAATATTCCGTAAATAATAAAAATAGGCGGTATGAGAAATCCAACAGGTCCGGTAAAGCCTAAAACGATTCTTTTTACCGCTTCACCAAAAATACCTATTGAACCTTTTAAATAAATACCTAATAAAATAAGAATTCCAAAAGCAAGCATTAAGATGCCCATAATTTCATTATTGTATTTAATAGCACCACTCTGCTTTTTCTTATAACTTTTCTTCTGTACTTTTTTGGTTTTCAACTTGACACCCCCGTAAAAATGCGAAAAAGGATACTACTCACCTAATATAACACATTTTTGATTTTTTTTCTATAATGCCATATTCCCAAAACATACAGCAATAATTATTAGTTGCACACTGGAATATAATTTATAAATATAATTTTGCAATAAGCATATTTTTTATCTTTTTATCAAAAAGTTTTTAGTTTACATTTTTTTGTTTAGGATTTTTACAACATAAGGACCATAAAAAAAGAAAAGCTTCTTATTCTAGTGAATTAACAACGAATAAAATAATTTTAAAGATAAAAATGCTGTAAGCCTATTTTCATATTTATACATTATACCAATTATATATGACTTTCAATAATATTCCCCGGCATTAATTTAGGGTTTAAATACGCTTTAGGTGATGTACTTATTACTCTGTTAATTCTATAACTGTTACCGGAGAGCGGAACCACCTCTACTTTTTCACCTTCATATTCAATTTCAATAGAATTATAGCCTTCAGTGCTATAGTAATTCCCAAAAACCACATCTACGGGAATTATGGAATAAAGAAGCATTAAAACTCCACCTTTCAGTTACAATTAAGTGCTATATATACCTAGTTTAAATTAGCCTTTTCTTTTCTTTTCAAATCTATTAACTCATACAACTTTTTCAAAGCTTCATAAAGGCCCCCTGTACTGTCAATAAGACCATATTTTACTGCTTCTTCACCAAACAAAATGGTTCCTACATCATTTGCCAGTTCCCCGGTTTTTAGCATAAGACTTCTAAAGGTTTCACTGGATATGTTACTATTTTTTGCGACAAATTGTACAACCCTTTCCTGCATCCTATCAAAATATTCAAAGGTCTGTGGTACTCCTATAACCATACCATTAAGTCTTATTGGATGTATCGTCATGGTAGCAGAAGGAGCAATAAAAGAATACTTTGTAGAAACAGCCATAGGAACCCCAATGCTATGCCCACCTCCTAACACAAGTGATACCGACGGTTTTGACATACTTGCAATCATTTCTGCTATGGCAAGCCCAGCTTCCACATCACCGCCTACAGTATTTAATATAAGCAATAATCCGTCTATTTCCTTACTTTCTTCAATAGCTACCAATTGAGGAATCACATGCTCATATTTTGTTGTCTTGTTTTGAGGTGGCAGTATAATATGCCCTTCTATCTGTCCAATAACCGTCAGACAATGAATGTTTCCTTTTTCACTTGTTACTGTAGCTTTTCCCAACTCTTTAATTTCTTCTATCTCCTCATTATTTTTATCATTTTGAACATTTTCCTCTTCTATTAATTCTTTACTAAACACAACTTTATTTTCAGTATCCAAAAAATCACATCCTTTAAGTTATATATCAATAATAGTATTAATTTTATTAGCAAAATTATTACACTCAAGAAAGCAAAAATAAAAAAACCTCTGCAATGAGAGGTTTTTATTTTAAACTTTCCTGAATTATTGCTCTTCACTAGATTTGGTCTCATTCTCGCTTGATTTGCTTTCAGTTTCATTTGACTTGCTTTCATTATTACTGGAATTATTCGATTTGGCTTGACTACTGCTTGACTTTTTCTTTCCCTTATAATACTCATTAAGTTTTATACTTTCAATATACAAATTATCATTTGCAACTTTTAAAGTAACATAATAATCATAATGATAGGTCTGTTCTTCTCCAACCATTCCGTTAGATTGCAATACAGAAGCATCAAAGGATACCAAATATCTTTTTTTCTTTGAAGAATACCCCGGATGTTCAATAATCTCTACATTTTTTAAACTATTTATTTTTTCCATATTAATCTGCAAAGGAAAAGCATCATAGTTAAAATTCTTTTTATAGTTCTCATCTACGTACATAGAATCTTTCTCGTTTACTTTAAAAGCATCAACTAAATTAAGGAAACCAATAAACTCATTCGACCCAGCTTGCCATTTGGATTTTAGCAATATCATTCTTTCTTTGTCAAGTTTTGTTAAATTATTTAAGAATCCTTCAATTAATGCTTTCTCAGTCTCTAAAACTTCCTTCTCTTCCTCTACATTTTCATCCAAATAGTTCAATCTAGTCATATATTCATTATTTAATTTAAATAACCTATTCTCAACTCCAGGCTTATAGTTTGCCTCTTTTACAGTAACAATCTTATATTCTCCATCCTGTTTTGTAACTTCAACATCATATTTAGCTTGTACTTTTATAAATTCATATAAATCCCCACTTGGCTCTGCAATTTTTTCATATATTTTGGTCTGAGCATTTCTAACATAATATAAATCAAATATGGCATTTTCCAAAGCTTTAGCTTTTAAATTCAACTTAACAAAATACAAGAAATTTTCCCCTGTCTTTCCTATGAATCCAGAGTCAATTATTGGCTTACTGGAGCTATCCCTAATGATTTCATAATTAACCATCGACAGCCCATTCATTTCAACCACTCTAGGTAAATGAATCCCAATTTCAGGATTACCGCTACCTTCATCTAAAGTTCTTTTTGCTATAAATGTTTTTAGTTTTTCCGGCGGATTACCGGTTACCACATTTTGATTATAAGTTTCAAGGGGTTGATTATATACTTCCTCAAAATACTTGCTAAGCATTTCGAGTACTTTTTTATCCTCTTCTACACTAGTTTCAGGGGTCTCAACTTTCCTAGTTTCCTCCGGAACAGGCTCATCTTTTTTAAACAATATTGAACACCCTGAACTTGAAATCATTACTGTCATCATTGAGATAATTGCAATAATCTTTAACTTTTTATTCATTTGACCCACCTCATGTCTAGAATATATCGTACAAATAAATATCTAATTTGTTAAACTTCTCTAGCAAGTTTACTCTCGCAGCTCTGTTTAAGTACATTAACGCTCTCTCTCGATCTCCCGGATTTTCTAAATCTAAACTTTCCGGCAAGAAATATCCGTTCTCTCCAACGGCATATTCAATTACATTTAATAATCCTTCTTTCTCATAACTATCTTTATTCCCTGTCATTCCAAGGAAAAAGTCGACATATGGAGCGCTATCAATTCCCGTTTCATTATCATTACTTATTATAACAGCAGCAAACTGGCCACTATCCAATTGCGGTAAATCGCTTTTAGAAACAGCCTTGGCTTTTGGGAAAAATTTATTCTCTTTTGAACCATCATCTTTCTCAATCTCCACATATTCACCATCACCAGCTGCAATAATTGACCCATATACGCTTGCGGTATCTTTCAAATATAATTTACCTGCTGTTACAATAATACCGTTAAATTCTCCACTAACCTGCAAATGTAATTTAGGATCGGCATTTGCAATTATGTAATATTCGCTGTCATCCTCATAATTATCTTCAGTGACTTTGTCTCTGCTTTCTTTACAAACTTTATATATATCAAATATTTCATCCTCTTCATCATTTACACTAAATAAATCCTTTATATCTTTTATTTCATCTACAGCTCTCTCCTCGTTGCCTAAATATATAATATGCTTTCTTCCCTCACTATTTTCTTGATCCGCTTTAATCCTTAAACCTTCAAGTATTTTATGGAATTCATCAATTTTATTATTTACTTCCCAGCTATCTGGTTTATATATCCTTGATATAAATTTATTAACCTTATTTTCTAAATCACTTTTTATTTCACCGCATTTTCCGGATATAGTATTATCTATATCACCAAACAGATAATAGTATAAATCGACTTCATCAATAGTGCCATCTTCATACTTAACCTGTACTTTATCATCAATATTTTGCCATGTATCTTTATTATATTTTATTTTCCCCCCTTCACCATAAATATTGTCTAAACTATATTGACTTTTTACAAACCAATCCCCTGAATAATGAATATCCAAATCTTCTATCGATGGTAAAGCATTTTTATAAATTTTATTATTTGCTACTATTTCATAATACCAACATCCTTTTATTTTATCAGGTTGTCTATAACTTTCAGACCTATTTTGACGTTTAAGATTTATATCATTAATCCAATTAGATATTTCCCAAGGCTTAAAAGGATCCACCATATCCCATACCTGGAACAGATTTAAATATCCGATTATATTTCCCTTTTCAGCTTCTTCTCTCAATTGCTTATGATAACTACCTTCAGTACTCCAATCATTATGTAATCTATATTGCGGAAGTTCACTAGGTTTATTATAAGCCAATGAAGCATTTTCAATCGGACCTAAAGTTCTATATTCAGTTTTTCCATCTTTCGTATAAGATTCAACTTTCATAGTAGAACCGCCTATAACAACATCGCCATTAATAACAATCGTGGATTTAAAGGCAGGAGAATCAATGGGAATACTCCCTTTTCTTGCTAAGCTGTGAATCAATGCACTATTAACTATAGCACTTGATTCGTCATGGTGTTGTTTTCCTTTTGTCAAACCAAAATAACTTCCATTTATGGCAATAAAAGAATCATCCCCATTAATTTCAATATCATCAAAGGTATAAGCATTTCTTAGTCCTATAATTCGATCACCATCACCAAAAATCTGAATACACTGAGCTATGATATCTTTATATACCCTTATTTCACTATCATCATTTTCTTTAGCATAGGGACCTGTCCTTACAAAACTTCTACTATAAGCGTTTCCATATATTCTCAAATCTCCTCTGTTTAAAGCATAAATTCCACCAAAAAGTTGCTGATCCATCTCATGGACATCTTCAGCATATGAACCGAAAGTAAAAACATCGCCTTTTACTACGGCTGTTTTTCCTATTCCATTACCATTTATATAAAAATCACCTATTGACCAAATTGCAGATTCCAAATAATTTTTTGTCGTACATTTCACTCTAAATGGCTTAACAGCATAGACTTCTTTATTACCGGTATTATAAGGAGTATTAGGAAGAGAAAAAGATGACTTAGATTTAATACCAAGGTATATATCAATGTAGTCCCCCATCGAATTTTCCCAATAGGTTTTCTCCAACGTTATATCCAAGAATTTTACTTTTGCAGAAGTATCTATTGGAGAAGTTGCCACTAGAGAATCTGATTTATTTGCTACATCAATCCATAAATCTTTTAATAATGACTTTGCTTTTATCTGGTTAACAATATGTGTTGCAAAACTATTTCTGCTTTCTTCTGATGAAGGGTCAACATCGCTGTCATAATTTGCAGCTATCGCATCAATATTTGATTCAATAATCGATATCCAGTTTTCAATTGCCGATTCACCCGCATAATAAGCAAAATCTATATTCATATGACGCTTTGTCATCACAAGATTACTCATAACAGCATCCAATAAAATTGAGCTTAATATAATTAAAACTGTTACAATTATAACAACCGTAACAAAAGTAGCTCCTTTTTTGCTTCTAATAATTTTATTCAACCTTTGTCCCCCCTCGAATCTGCAAATAAAAGAATATGATTAATCGCCTCCACTTACAGTCTCTTCTTCTTCAATTTCATCTTCAGCTTCAGAATCTCCACTTTCAACTTTTTTAGAATTTAGATCGTCTATATTCACAGATACCTTTATCTCATTAACTTTATTCTTATTTTCTTTTTCATAAATTTTAATCAAAACATTGTATACTTTTTTATAATTTGAATCATAGTACTTTGCAGGATCATAGGTTACCGTATATGTATACTTTCCATTAATTCCGGAATCCTCTATTTTAGGACCCTCTATTTTTAAAAAAGGTGTTGTAACAGTACTATTTGATTTAATTGCATATCTAATAATTGCTTTAAAACCATCACTGGTTTCACTACCTTCATCTTCACTATCTTCGTCTTCACTATCTTCATCTTCATAGTCAATAATTTCTCCATCTAAACTCGATAAAGTCCAATCTGCTTTAAAGCCTTCAGTAACTATTTCTTTTACTGTCCTTGTAACAGCATTTATTTCTGTCTGTTTATCTACCTTTCTTGCATATATTTGAGCATTCATAAACATCATCATAATAGGTACAGATAAAAGCCCTAATATGGTAAGGGCAATTAGTACTTCAATAAACGTCAAACCTTTTTTACTTCTAAGCAGCCGTTTCATAATAATCACCTAAATTATATAAACTTTTTCTATATCACTCTTTTTCACAATAACATTACCGTTTCTATCGAGAATTCTTATACGATTAACTTTATCTACTAAATTGATATCAACTCTTTTACCGGAATCGTTAATAATTTGAATATCTGCGCCAAGATTCTTATTCTCTACTACATCAGTCGGAAAGTTAGCCCCCACATACATACTTATTGTATCGTATTCTGTCTTTCCTCTGAGATTATAAGGATTGCCTTCACCGCCATTTACAGAAACATGATAATTATCGCCGCTAAAAGTTATTTTTACAGAAGCTCTATCTTTTTGCCTGAAATTTATAGGAAACTCATTACCTGCACCTTTAATTTCAAAGTTCTGTCCGGCAAAAAGAAAACTTCCCAACCGTATGTCTATATCTGTCCTTTTGTATTTTTTAGCAATTTCATTTAATACACTATCATTATAACCCGGATCAACACTAACCGAAGTATTTACAGTACCAGGTTCATTTATTAACGGAATAAACGTCAAACCATCTCCCTCTTCAAATCTGTTAAATCTCTTACGACTGTATTCATATACTTTATCAATATCACTTAAATTAAGAGAATACATATTAATTGTCAAATTAACATCATAAATCTGTTCAACTGCATTCTGAGTTGTACCGTCATTCTTTCCGCTTTTCGGTTTCATATTAAAAACAGCAACTTTAACCTTTCTTGATCCGCCTTCAACATAATCAATAAGGTTTAAAATTTGATTATAAGTCATGTTTGTAGTCAAATCAATTCCAAATTCATAATATTTGGTATTAGTACTTTGGGATTTTAATTCCTTAGGTTTTCCGATTTTCACCTTATGAAATCCATTTTCAAAAAGTCTAGCCAGTTTATCCACATATTCAATATTATCAGTTATGTTTGCAGCACTCATTAAATACTCTTCCAGTCTTTCATTTTGAGTATTCTTCATTTCAAGATTCCGCTTTAAAACTTCTATATTCTTAAGGTCATCTTCCAATGCCTTTTTTTTCTTTTCAGCAGCTTCTATCTTGTCCTGTACCGCTTTTATCTCATCCATAGCATCAACCAAAACAAAATTATAATAAATCAATCCATATAACACGACAAACAAAAAAATAAGAATAAGGGTATCTCTGGTCTTCTTATTCATATCTTATTTCCCGTCCTTTCCGCCAACCACCAAATCCAAATTAAATTTATTAGTCTGGTCGACAGTAATGTCACTTGCTATTTGAACTGAATCCAATCTATTAATTCTTGCAACCAACTCAGCTATAGCTAAAATATCATCGGTATAACCAGTAAGCTTTACCTTGTTGTTTTTGTAATTTATTGAGTTAAGAGTGGTCCCTCTTGGAAACGAATTATTGACCGCAATAAGAACCTCATTTATAGGATATATCTTTTTATCAACAGTCTCCATTACATCATTCTTCGATGCTATAACACTTTTTACTGCAGCTATATCTGCATTAACTTTTTTAACTTCGTCAAATTTGGGATCTTCTATATATTTTTCAATACTGCTAAGATCAGCTTCCAACTTTTTGATGTAAATTTTGGGAGCAACAAGGGTAGCTCCTATAAATGCACCTAAAAATATTAAAATCGCTATTGCTTTTATTACAGTACCCGCATTAGAATCGGATTTGCCTGGAGCATAGGACGAAGCTGATTTTATATCTTCCGGTAATAAATTTATATCTTTCACGTTAATCCCCCTCATCAATAATTTTTTGATTTATTTTATATCGAACAGAAAACTCTGTAATTATATTCTCATTAACATTTCTTCCTCTATATTTAGTTTTATTTAATCTTTCCGGTCTAATAGTAAGCATCAATTTTGTAGGTCCTGTATCTTCACTTAAAGTATCTACATCAAATCCACTTTGTGATAAGTCCAACTTGTCTATTATATTTTGATATTCAATTGAACTATCAATTACATACTTTCCATCATCAAGATCATACTTATCCTTAGGAACAGACTTAAGCCTTAATCCCTTAAAGGAATTTTCGTCATCGCCTAAAGATTCAAATTTCCACATTCGTAAAGACTTATCAGGAAACTCAAATATAACTTCCCTAATTTTAAGCCCTTCCTCTTCTTCAGTACAAACGTATGTTACCTTCTTCGAAGCTTCAACATCCTGCCTTATATACCTTGTTACTTCCATAACAGAATATTGTTGATTAACATATTTTGTTGTAGTAGAATAATCCTCCAATCCAAAAACAAAAATTGTAAAAATTAAAGGCGACACTATCCCTACTAATGCCAGGGCAACTAATACTTCAGTTAATGAAAGTCCTTTTTTGTTTTTTATTAGCATATCACATCACCTAAACTTTCTCTGGTCGGCATAAAGCCGACCAGATATAAAAGTATTATTAACCTTCACTATCACCTGAACCGCCTCATTCAGATTCATCCGTATGAATTTTTAGTGTTCCTTCACCACTAACAGTGGCAGGTACAACAGCTGCGTTCATTCTTTCCGGATAAACATCTATCTTATATCCATAGTGACCATTCCATTGAGTCTTAAATTCTGAAGTAGATGGCTTAGATCCATTTTTTGGATTCAAAAATGGTTCATAAGGCTCACCATCAACCTCCTGTGATTTTTGAAGTGCCAATACTACTTCAGTCCAATCAGAACCGGTCTTTACTGCTTCATCATTTTTAAGAAATTCTAACTTCGAATCCCCTGTATCAACCATGTAAGCAACAAGTGCTTTTTGAATATTACCAGCCTGAGTATTGTCTGCTTTCTTTCTGCTGTTTGCAACAACACCGGAGAACATGCTGAATGCAATAACAGCTAAAACACCCATGATAGCTATAACAATCAAAAGCTCAACAAGTGAAAAACCTTTTTTGCTCTTTAACATTTTTTTCATACTTAACCCTCCTATAATTTACTTTTTTGATTATATTTCTTGTTAAATTGCTTATATTGCACCATCTTATCCCATAAAAGCTATAATTTGAAATCCCCCCCCAAACCTTTTTTGGAATAAGATACTGCTATAAGCAAAACTCTAAAATTCAGCGTTCTGGTAAATACTTAACATCGGAACAAGAACACTTAATACGACAAAGGCAACTACAACAGCTAAAAAGATAGTTATAAGCGGTTCTATGAAAGCCATTAACTGCTGGATCGATGTTTCTACTTCCTGATCATAAAAATCAGCAGCTTTCTCTAATGTAAAATCAAGACTTCCCGATTCTTCACCTATCCTTATCATCGAAATAAGAAGCGGAGGAAAATATTTACATCCTATTAGTGGCTGGGTAAGTCCCTTTCCTTTTTTTATCTCGTCTATAACTACATCAAATTTTTTCATAATAACTGCATTATTAAGTATTTTTTGAACAACTTCCATGGATTGAATGAGTAGAACACCGCTAGACATAAGAGTTCCTAAAGTACGAGCAAATCTTGATGTAATAATGTTCTTGGTTACACCTTTTATTACAGGAAGTTTAATGGCTAAATTCCCAAAAAACATCTTCCCGGATTCCGATTTAGAAAATGCTTTAATTCCAGCTATCACAGCAATTATACCGCCAAGTATAGCCCACCAGAAATCAACAAAGAAATTACTTATTGCAATAAGTATTTTTGTAAATATAGGCAATTCCGTATTAAAATCGTTAAGTATTTCTACAAATTTAGGAACAACGAATATCATCAAAATTACTATTACTGCTACTGCTATTACAGCTACTATGGCCGGGTATGTAAGCGAACTTCTTATTTTAGAATTAATGGCATTCTGATTTTCATACTGCTTTGCAAGTCTTTCAAAAACAATATCCAGCTGCCCACTTACCTCTCCGGCTTCCACCATACATATCATAAGTTCAGGAAAAATATTATCATGCTTTTTCATGGAGTTTGACAACGCAATTCCCTTTTGAATATCATCATATATATCATTTAAACATTCTTTCAATGTCTTATTGGTAGTTTGCTGTTTCAAAACATCCAAACATGTAGCAATAGGTACTCCGGCTTGGAGTATTATAGCAAATTGCCTGCAAAACACGGCTAAATCCTTAGTCTTAACCCTCTTTTTGAATAGGCCAATAGTGCTTATATCGGTAAAAGCATTTTTCTCCACTATTTCAATAGGAGTATAGCCCTTCTCTTCCAGCAGTCTCCGTAGCTCTTCTACACTATCAATCTTAGTTTCACCTGAATACACTTTCCCTGTTTCAGTTTTGACCTTGTAGCTGTATACCGGCATTTTTCAAACCCCCAAGTAATCAACTGCTTTTAATTTATCTTAACTTTAATCTAATTGTTGTAATTTGCAGAATAACTAAAGATATATGTCTTTGAATACAACGTCGAAAAGATATGTGATATTTGCGATATAGATTTTCAATCTTGGAAAATAAATATTTAGGGAGAAATGTCAAAAACTATCAAAAATAGTATAAAACCAAATGCTAATCCATCTATAACCTCCCAAATAATATAAACTCCAAGAAAATTACAACTAAAACATGCTTTATTTCTTCTAATTATATGTAACAAATCCTAAAATTCTTTATTTAATTATATTTTACAACATATTGGACAAAAATACTAGTATTTTTTTTACATCGAAATCAATTTTCTTAAATTATCCATGTCAACCGAATACTGGCACGCACTTTCATAATCAATGAGTTCCTGCTTATAAAGTTCTGCAAGGCACGTATCCATAGTATACATACCAAATTGAGACCCTGTTTGTATACAAGTATTAATCTGATGCGTGCGACTTTCACGAATCAAATTCGCTATAGCCGGGGTCCATACCATGGTTTCGGTAGCAAGCACACGCCCCTTATTATCAGCGCGTCTTATCAACTGCTGAGATATAATTCCCTGTAAAACTGTTGAAAGCTGAGTCCTTATCTGAGCCTGCTGATAAGGTGGAAATACGTCAATAATTCTGTCTATAGTCTTTGCAGCCCCTATAGTATGAAGGGTTGACAAAACAAGGTGACCGGTTTCAGCAGCAGTTAATGCTGTAGCTATAGTTTCCTGGTCACGCATCTCACCTATAAGAATAACATCCGGGTCTTCTCTCAGTACGGCCCTTAATGAATTGGCATAGTTTTTGGTGTCTGCGCCAATTTCTCTCTGATTTATAACGCTCTTATTATGTCGATGTAAAAATTCTATAGGATCTTCAATTGTCACAATATGACATCTTCTCTTGCTGTTTATGTAATTAATCATAGCAGCAAGGGTTGTTGACTTACCATGCCCTGTAGGCCCCGTTATTAGTATAAGACCTCTTTGTTTCAGAGATAAATCATAAACTAAACCCGGCAAGCCCAAATCCTCAATTTTGGGTATTTCTTGAGGAATTGTTCTAAAGGCAATCGCACAAGTACCTCTCTGCTTAAACACATTTATTCTGAAACGTGCCACTCCTGGAATAGAATAAGACGAATCCACTTCTCCCTCTTCCAAGAAAGTCTCATATAGTCTGCTGTTCAAACATTGTTTTGCCAATTCAACACAATCATGGGGTGTTAGTATAGGCTCATCAAGATTTATTAAATCACCATGCAGTCTGATTACTGGCGGTACACCAGCACAAATATGAAGGTCTGATGCTCCCGCATTTACTGCTTTTGTCAAAATTGCATTAAGATCCATACATAACATCCTCTCATCTAATCTTTTGAAAATGCTATTTTTAGCATTTCATCAATCGTAGTTGTACCGTTCTTCACTAATCTCGCACAATTCATTCTTAAAGTTTTCATACCGTTCTGAATAGCAAGATCTTTTATAGTATCAGAAGTTGCATTTTTAGCAATCAATTGTCTAATCTCTCTGTTTATCTCCATTATTTCATATACGGCTATTCGGCCTTTATATCCGATATTATTACATTCAGGACATCCCTTTGCCTTGTATATAGTAACTTCTTCGTCGTCAGACAGTTCTAAAACCTCTCTGGCGAAATCGTCTATTTCTGCAACTTCCTTACACTTCGGACACAATCTTCTTACAAGTCTTTGAGCCAAAACCCCTACAACCGACGACGAAATCAAGAAAGGCTCTATCCCCATATCTATCATTCTGGTAATAGAACTTGCTGCGTCATTAGTGTGTAGTGTACTAAACACAAGGTGCCCGGTAATAGCAGACCTTGTGGCTATTTCTGCAGTTTCTCCGTCACGAATCTCTCCTACCATTATTATGTCGGGGTCTTGTCTTAAAAACGCCCTTAGCGCAGCCGCAAAAGTCATTCCGGCTTTAGTATTAACTTGTACCTGGTTTATACCTTTTATAGTCATTTCTACCGGATCCTCTACGGTAAGTATATTTACATTAGGTTTGCAAAGTTCTTTCAATGCAGTATATAAAGTTGTGGATTTACCGCTTCCGGTAGGCCCAGTTACAAGTATAATACCGTGGGGATGAGATATTATGTTATTAAACTTAACCAAGTCATCTTCAAAGAAGCCTAGATCTTCCTTTTTAACATTAAATCCGTCTTTATCGGCAATTCTCATTACTATCTTTTCACCAAACATTGTTGGTAAAACAGATACACGAAGATCATAATTTTTACCTTCCACACTAAGGGATATTCTACCGTCCTGCGGAACCCTTTTCTCTGCTATATTCAAACCGCTTATAATTTTTATTCTCGCAGATAAGGAAGGCATAATCTTTATATCATGTCTCATAATTTCAACTAGCTGACCGTCAATTCTAAATCTTATCAAAACATTGTCTTCCTGTGGGTCAATGTGAATATCACTTGCTCTGCTCGCTATTGCTTTTTGGAATATAATGTTTACCATTTTTACAATAGGAGCATTTTCAAGATTTGATATATCAACAAATTCTTCTTCCTCTTCAGCTTCCTTAATCTCTACTGCAATTTTTTCATTTACTTTCTTTATTTCTTCATCCAACTCTGCAAGTTTCTTTTCAGAAACAACTTCATTTTTACTGGATTTGTTATAATAAACGTCTAGGTATTTATCAATAAGTTCATCCTCTGCAAGACATGGGATAATCTCAAGCCCTGTGGTAAGTCTCAAGTCATCTATTGAAAAAATGTTCATTGGATCACTCATAGCAACTTTAAGAGTTGAATCGGATTTGCTTATAGGAATTACTTTATGCATTCTTGCTATGTTGTAAGTAACTAATTTTATTGCTTCTTCGTCAAATTCAATGGTATCCAAATCGACATACTGGACTCCCATTTGCTTTTCCAAAAACTCATATAGAGATTTTGAATTAAGATAACCTTCTTTGACTAATATTTTTCCGATTAGTCCTCCATTTTTAGCTTGAATAGCCAAAGCCCTTTCCAATTGCTCCTGTGTTATAACACCAGCTTTAACAAGCAAATTACCTATTTTATCTTTAAACAAACCATTTTCAGAATAAGTTTTATTTCCAAAATTATCCAAAGGAATGTTTGATATATTATTTAAACCTAGATCCGGCAGTTCAACTTCCTGCTTAATTGAATTATATGTACTATTATCAAGCAACATGCTTTCTTTTTCTTTTATCAAATCTTGTGTTCTGTTTCCTAATAGTTCTTCACCATTCCCAAGTTCGGGTTTAGGATCTTTAACTCTTATTTCTTCACCATAAAACTCAACAATTAACTTCTCAAGCTCTTTGCTATCAGCAAGAACAGGCTTAATTTCAAGACCAGTTGCAAGACGAATATCATCTATTGAAAAGATATCAGTAGGATCTTTCATCGCAACAGTTAAAACATTATTATCTTTTTCAATGGGTAAAACTTTATAACGATGTGCAATGTTCTTTGTGATAAGATTCTGGATAGTAGTATCCTTAACTCCTTCGGTAGATAGATCTACAAATTCTATGCCCATTTTAGTAGCATTTGCTATCATGATGTCTTTTGGAGACGCAAGACCTAGTTCAACAAGAATATCTTCAATATTTCGTTTACTTTCACGCTGGATGTCCCAAGCCCTTTTTAAATCGGTAATCTTTATGACACCCATCTCCAAAAGTATTTCATCGATTCCTCTAGTATCTAATCCTACCATTTTGAACCCCCAAATAGTATTAAATTTTATTACCGAACTTGGTTAAATTGCTCCGGATACTATAAATGGATGCTGCGAATAGATACTACAAACAGATAGTACATATATATACTACAAATAGATACTACAAAGAAATTTAAAATTGTTTGTAATCTTATTGTATACTAAAGTTTATTCTTTGTGAAGTAAAAAATATTCTTTTATATAAAATAGCCATTAACTTATGTTACATTTCTATCTTAGCAATACAAGATATGTTAATTTATTTAACTTATACTTATTTTAGCATGTTTATTTAGGATTCTCAAGCACTCAATTCACAATTTATGAAGTTTTTATAACTTTTATTAAAATTCTATTAAACTTTATGCTGTTTTATTATAAAGTAACATCTTGATATTTCTGTAAATTTAGCACCATCTATGTAATTAGTCAACAAAAAAATCCCCTGTATTGTCATACAAGAGACTTGAACATAAAAACAGTAATTTATAATCAATTAATTAAATTAACATAAATTTATTTATTACACCGATTTTTACAACATAAGATTTTCTTATAATATTAATTTCTTATTTAATTAATATTTTATAAGTAGCGGTTGAATCTGTTTGCCTTTTAAAGCGTTTTCAATTGTGGGAAGAATCAATTTTTCATCTGCAACAAGCGAATTAGGTTTGGTATCAGGTCCATCCTGTCCAAAAGGAACCATATATACATTTTTTGTATTCAGAAGTAGGCCTATATTCTTTGCATTGGCACCCAAACCGTCATTTGTAGAAATTGCTATTACTAAAGGTTTTTGATTTCTTAAGTGAGCTTTACATGCCATAGTTACCGGTGTATCGGTTATTCCCAATGCAATTTTGGCCAAAGTATTTCCTGTACATGGTGCAACAACAACTAAATCAGCCAGCGATTTGGGACCAAAAGGTTCCGCATCAACTATTGAATCAATAATCTTTTTCCCTGTAATACCCTCTAATTTTAATCTCAAATCTTTTGCAGTACCAAACCTTGTATCAAATTTATCAACGGAGTTTGAAATTATAGGAATAACTTCAGCTCCGGTACTAACCAATTTTTCGATTTCCGGAATTACCTTGCTTATAGTACAAAAAGATCCTGTAAGAGCAAAACCGATTTTTACGCCATCTAACTGCATTCTCTATACCCCCAACTCATTTATTATATTGTAGATAGTATCTTTCATAAATTCTGCTGCAGTAACCGGAGCAACTTTTCCAGGTAACGAAAGCGCCCAAATTGTCTTAAGACCCATATCTTTTGCTTTTTCAAAATCCACTCCACCAGGTTTTGATGCCAAATCAATTATAAGACTGTCCTTTTTCACTTTTTCAAGCATATTTATATCAAGAATCACATGGGGGATTGTATTAAATATAACATCCATGCTATCTAAGATGTTTCCAATTTCGTTCATATGAATTGCTTTATAGCCGTAACCTTTAATCCATGCCAGGTCTGAATACTTTCTAGCCACAACATAAACATTACTCCCTATACCTAAAAGCATTTTAGCAAGAATTTTTCCTATTCTCCCAAAACCCAAAACAAGAGCATTTGAATTATGGAGAGTAATAGGCATTTCTTCCATGGCAATCTGAATGGCACCTTCTGCTGTAGGTATGGCATTTAAGACAGCCATTTCCTCCCTTTCAAGCAGATCAACAGAGTATACACTATATACGGAAGCCGCATGCTGAATTTTTTCACTTACTCTTCCGGCTATAAATATTTGGTTTTTATTCATTGCTTTAAATACATCTTTTATGTAAATTTTTTCAGGGCAAAAGGGTGCATTAATAATCTCATTGTCATTGGAACATGGCAGAGGTCCTATTAAAATATCGGATTCTTTTATTGCCACTTCAAGACTTGGGCTTTCTTCAATACCCAACTCAAAACCGGCATTTTTGAAACCATATATGTTAACCTTATTGCCATCTGCCAAAATCAGGTTTGCAAGTTTTACACTTCTCAAATCACCACCTAAAACTGTGAACCTCTTACTTGTCATTACAGTAATTCCTCCCTTCTATAAAAACATAAAATAAATATGACCTTATCACATATTTTTAAGCATTTAACAATTTATGGTGACTGGTATATCTTATGTTTTTTGTAAATCTAAAGTGCTTGTCTGTTTGTACAAATATACATACAAAAGCACTTATAAATAAAAAACTAAAGACTTGTTTAGTCCAATAGGATAGATTAAAGATTATTCCATTCGAAAACTTTCTAAATAAATGCATTTTTAAGAAAATCAATGACTTTTTTAGACAACAAAAAAAGAGCTTTCACATTTATGCTGTAAAGCTCTTTATCTATGACAAAATTTACCGTAAATAATTATCAAATATACTTTGTCGGATTAATTTCTCCTTTTAAATTTCCAACAGCTGCAACACTCATCTTTTCAACTTGAAAAACTTTATCGATGATTTCCCTAACTTTTTCGTTATTTACCTCATCAATTTTCTTTAGGACTTCCTCAGGCGTATATATTTTTCCAAGCATTAATTCCGATTTTCCAATACTATTCATTCTGCTGCTTGTGCTTTCCAAACCTAAAATATAACTTCCTTTTAGCTGTTCTTTAGATTTTACCAATTCTTCCTCAGAAATTCCGTGCTTTATAAGATACTTAATTTCTTCCATTACAAGTTCTAAAAAAGTATCTTTATGTTCCGGATTCATTCCGGCATAAATGGTAAAAAGACCTGCATTGCAGTAGGAAGACGGATATGAGTAAATGGAGTAAACCAAACCTCTTTCCTCTCGGATTTTTTGAAATAATCTCGAACTCATACCTCCGCCAAAAACATTATTTAATGCCAGCAAAGCATATAAATCATCATTGCCGTGCTCGATACCTTCAAAGCCCAAGCATATGTGTACTTGCTCAATATCTTTTTGCTTAATCCTATTGCTGACTTTAAATTTGGCTTTTTCAAATTGTTTTATAGGTTCTTTATCCGAATGCCAACTTCCAAAATTTCTTTTAATCAAATCTATAAGATTATTGTCATCAAAATTTCCGGCAACTGCTATAACAGTATTCTCAGGAAGATAGTGGTTACTTATATATTGCACTATTTTATCCCGGTTAATTCTTTGAAGGGATTCGTAAGTACCGAGAATAGGCATTCCTATAGCATCGTTTTCCCATACCGTTTCGGATAAATAATCATGCACCAAATCCTCCGGAGAATCCTCATACATGTTTATTTCTTCAATAACCACTTTTCTCTCAATATCAATGTCTTTTTCAGAAAAAACCGAATTAAAGAACATATCTGCCAATACGTCTATAGCAATATCAATATGTGTATCTAAAGTCTTAGTATAGTAGCAGGTGCATTCCTTTCCTGTAAAAGCGTTAATTTGCCCTCCTATACTATCAATACTCTCGGCAATTTCTTTTGCGCTTCTTTTTTTTGTTCCTTTAAAAAGCATGTGTTCAATGAAATGAGAAATCCCGTTAATTTCCTTTTTCTCATTTCTTGAACCAGCTCCTACCCATATACCCACCGACACCGACCTTACATGAGGTATCTTCTCATAAATAATTCTAACGCCATTCTCCAACGTTATACGATTTATCATAAAACCTCCGATTAGAATACAAAGATATATTGTTAATTATTACCTTCAGTAGAATCATCCATTGCATCTTTTCTTGAAAGATTAATTCTGCCCTGTTTATCAACATCTATAACTTTTACAAGTATCTCATCTCCGATGTTAACAACATCTTCAACCTTTTCAACCCTCTTTTTATCGAGCTTGGATATATGAACCAATCCTTCCTTGCCAGGCAAGAATTCCACAAAAGCTCCAAAACTAGTTATACGCATTACTTTACCCAAATATATCTGTCCGGGTTCAACATCTTTTGCAATTCCTTCAATCATCATTAAAGCTCTTTGAGCCGACTGGGTATTGGAACTTGCAATAAACACTTTACCGTCATCTTCAATGTCAATCTTTACACCGGTATCTGCAATTATCTTATTGATCATCTTTCCGCCAGGACCGATAACATCTCTTATTTTATCTGGATTTATGCATGTAGTAATTATTTTAGGTGCATATTTTGACATCTCTTTTCTTGGTTCAGAAATAACTTTTAAAATAACATCATCAATAATTTGCAATCTACCTTTTCTAGTAATTTCAAAGGCCTGTTCAATAATTTCATAAGTCAGTCCGTCAATTTTTATATCTACTTGAATAGCTGTAATACCTTCCTTTGTACCTGCAACCTTGAAGTCCATATCTCCAAAGAAATCTTCTATTCCCTGTATATCAACAAAAGTAACAAATTTATCGGGATTTTCCTCATCAGTAACCAAGCCTGCTGAAATTCCTGCAACCGGTCTTCTAATAGGCACCCCTGCATCCATAAGAGCTAATGTACTAGCACACACACTTCCTTGGGATGTTGAACCGTTTGACATCAATACTTCGGAAACCAGCCTTATTGTATAAGGAAAATCCTCCTGCGAAGGTATAACCGGTTCTAAAGCTCTTTCTGCCAATGCTCCGTGTCCGATTTCCCTTCTACCCGGTCCTCTTGACGGTTTAGCTTCTCCCACACTATAACCGGGGAAATTGTAATGATGCATGTACCTTTTAGTCTCTTCCAGTTCAATTCCATCTAAGATCTGTACATCTCCAAGGGCACCAAGGGTAAGTACTGTCAGAATTTGTGTCTGACCCCTCTGGAATAATCCGGAGCCGTGAACTCTAGGCAAAATACCAACTTCTGCAGAAAGAGGTCTTATTTCATCCAATCTTCTGCCATCGACCCTTTTTCCCTCTTTTAATATATATTCTCTTACAACTTTTTTCTCCAATTTGTATAATGCTTCGTCAATAAGAGCATCTATTTCGGGATAAGTTTCTGCAAATTCAGGGTGATTTTCTGCAAAATATGTTTTTGTTTCTTCAGTAAGCTTTGAAATATTATCGTCTCTAACCTGCTTGTCTACTGCCAAAACAGCTTCACGCATTTTTAAATATGCAAAGTCCTTGACAGCTTCAAATATTTCACTAGGTACTTCCACCGATTCATACTGAAATTTCGGCTTACCTACTTCTTTTACAATACTATCTATAAAATCACATATTTTCTTTATTTCCTGATGTCCTACTTTTATGGCTTCAAGCATAACTTCATCCGGTACTTCGTTGGCACCGGCTTCAATCATAACAATCTTTTCTCTTGTTGCCGCAAGAGTAACATACATTTGGCTTTTTTCACGCTGTTTTGCATCCGGATTAATTATTACTTGTCCGTCAATAAGTCCTAATATAACTCCGCCAACAGGACCATTAAACGGAATATCGGAAATGGACAATGCAATTGATGCTCCCAATAAGGCAGCAATCTCAGGCGAATTGTCCTGATCCACAGACAAAACAGTACTTACTATGGAAACATCATTTCTTAAATCTTTCGGAAATAACGGCCTTAATGGTCTGTCAATTACTCTAGATGTAAGAATGGCCTTTTCCGAAGGCTTACCTTCTCTTTTTATAAAACCACCGGGTATCTTTCCAACAGAATACAATCTTTCCTCATAGTCAACACTTAACGGAAAGAAGTCTATCCCTTCTCTAGGTTTTTCAGAGGCAGTTGCAGTTGATAATATAACTGTATCGCCATATCTTACTAATACTGATCCGTTAGCCAATTGAGCAAGTTTTCCGGTTTCTATTGTTAAAGTGCGTCCAGCTAATTCCATGCTGAAACTATTTTGCATATTTTTATCCTCCTCTTATCTTGACCACAGACTGTAGGACGTAGATTCTACAGCAAAGGAAAACATTATATTTGCTGCACAATCTACCTTCTACCGTCTGTAGTACTTTTTACATAATTTAAATTAATTTTTATTATTCCACAATAGAATACATTGTATTTAAAAATTATATAAAAAATATGTTGTAATCATTTTACTCATGTTTTTTATTCTAAAAAATAAAGGTAATCAATTACCTTTATAAATAATATAAAGCTCCAGGGAATTATCCCTTAGCTTTAACGCATCGCACAAATTATTAAAAGAATGAGCGGACTACTCCGCTCATTGTTATTTTCTTATGTTTAATTTTTCAATAATAGCACGATATCTGTTGATATCAACTTCTTGAAGATAGTTTAATAAACCTCTTCTTTGACCAACCATCTTGAAAAGTCCTCTTCTTGAGTGATGGTCTTTTTTATGAGTTTTAAGATGTTCAGTTAAATGATTAATTCTTTCTGTCAAAAGAGCAATCTGAACTTCCGGTGAACCGGTATCACCTTCATGAAGTTGATAAGCAGCAATTATTTCTTGTTTCTTTTCTTTTTGCATTAATAAATCCTCCTTAAATTTTAATCCCCATTAGCTAAGTAAAAGGCCGGAGTACCTTCAACCGAGCAAATGGTTTACATTACCTAAAACATTTTAACATAATGATTGACAACTGTAAAGATTGAATTTAAATAATATTTTATTAATGCCAAGTGATTTTCAATAAATCAAATATGTATTTTATTTAACTCAAATCACTATTTAAAATTCAAATCAGATTATGCTATATAAACTTAGGCAAAAAACTTTGCAATCAGTCTTATAAAAACTTTATTCACTCTTTAATATTCCCAAATTTCAATACTTTTATAAAACCTTTCATCTCATTGCAACTTTATCATTATATCAAACTTTATAAATATCCTCTCTCCTATGTTTTAAAAGCGGCAGTTCATTTCTTATTCTATCTATTTCAGACAGGTCTATATCGGTAATCAAAATATCTTCCTCCGCTTCCAAACGACCCAATACATTGCCGAAGGGATTTGTAACAATTGAATTTCCGTAAGCTACATAATGTGCCTTTTCATCCCTTGCAGAGGATACTGCTGCAACAAAAACTTGGTTGTCAACAGCTCTTGCTCTCATTAAAAGTTCCCAATGAAGAGGTCCTGTAGTCATATTAAAATTGGCCGGAATCACTACTATCTGGACACCTCTTAGGGCCATTACTCTAAACATTTCAGGAAACCTCACATCATAGCATATTGCAATCCCTATTTTACAAATTCCAGCGTCCACCACCGTTATATCTTTTCCCGGATTAAGTTTATCCGATTCCTTGAATACTATCTTCCCCGGTATATTAACATCAAAAAGATGCACTTTCCTATGCCTTCCTATAATGTTTCCTTTACTGTCAATAACAACACAGGTATTGTATAGCTTGCCTTCTGAAATTTCAGGAATTGATCCGGCAATAACACAAACTTTTAAGTCCTCTGCCGCTTTTCTTATTGCTTTTATGGTTTTTCCGTTTTCCAAATCCTCGGCATAACTATGAAACTTACTATTATCATAGGGACAATTGAACATTTCCGGTAATGCAACCACATCGGCATTATCTTTTGATGAACTATAAATCATTTCAACAGCCTTTGAAATATTGGTATCCTTGTCATCTACCACTTTCATCTGGCATAAAGACAGTCTTATATTATTTTTCATCCTCTATTCACCTTTAAATTAATTTTCCATTACTATAAAAATCTCATTACTACTATTTATTATACTTATTAAAATTTATTTTTTGAATCACAACTGCTTTAATACTAAGAACCTTTGCTTTTTTATTTGAATATTATGTTAAGAAACAACAATTCGGAAGGAGTTTTGAGGTTATGTATCCAAATTTACATGCCGGTATTACGGGTAAATCCGATATATGCAAAACAATGCCTGCAGTTATGCCGACACCTAAACTTGCCCATGCTTACGTTCCATTTCAGCAATTAGTATGTATTTATCCGCCAATGAAAGGATTGGCCGCAGGCACTATTTTCCCGGAACTTGACAGACCCTATGGTGCAGATCCTGAATATACGGTTGATGCTTAGGAGGTGTAATTATGGATCAGAATCAGGAAAACTTATTAAAAGAAGTTATGGCTGCCGATTTTACGGTCACCGATTTAATGCTTTACCTCGATACCCATCCTTGTGACCAAAATGCTATAGCACTATATAACTATAGTGTTCAAAGGTCATTAATGTTAAGACAAGAATATGAAAGATTGTATGGACCTATAATTGCTCAATTGACACCTAGCAAATTCCCGTGGCAGTGGGTGCAAGGCGAATGGCCCTGGGAAAAATTATAAATTAGTATAGTTTCAGGAGGTCTCAAAATGTGGGTTTATGAAAAAAAGTTAGAATATCCTGTAAAAATTAAAAACCCCAATCCGAGAATGGCGAAATATATAATAACTCAATACGGCGGACCGGATGGGGAATTAGCTGCATCATTAAGATATTTAAGCCAAAGATTCAGTATGCCTACCAATGAAGCCCGTGCAATACTTAACGATATAGGAACGGAAGAACTGGCTCACCTTGAAATTATAGGTTCTATTGTTCATCAGCTTACAAAAGGCGTTCCCGCCGATATCCTTGAAAAAGAAGGCCTTGGAGCTTACTACTCCGACCATGACCATGCCGTTTATCCGGTAAGTGCATCCGGGGTTCCGTTCACAGCAGCATACCTGCAATCAAAAGGCGACCCTATTGCCGATTTGTATGAAGATTTGGCAGCAGAGCAAAAGGCAAGAGCCACCTATGAAAATCTTATTAACCTTGCCGACGACCCCGATGTAATCGAACCTTTGAAGTTTTTAAGAGCAAGAGAAATTGTGCACTTCCAAAGATTCGGGGAAGCTTTGAGGATAGTGGAAGATAAATTAAACGAAAAGAAATTCTATATCACAAAACCTATAAACAAGGCATAGATATTCAGATTAATTGGAGAACTAATATAATAAAGCAGGTTTTTATACTGCTTATTAAATGGTTCTCCAATTAATTTTTATTATAATTTTTGCTTCAATTTCCTTATTCATTTTTTCACAAACATTCGCACTCTTTACAGTCTCAAATATATTACATCCATTAAAGACAATTAAATAACTGAGGTATTATCTTTTGTTTTCATCAACTCAGAAAAGTTGAATATCGAAAAAGTATTTAGGTTCAAAATTTAAAAATTTATTCCTCTGTCTTTTACTTCTTCATAAATTAGCCGAATATGTTTAAATTTATATTCATGTTGAAGAAACTCGTAATAAACTTTGCTCATACTATGGGATAATAAAAGCTTATTACCCTTTTTAATTTCAATTTGGTCCTTAATATTATAATAAAATGACTTTATAAATTTAAATTCAAACTGTTCTATCTTATCCGCAAGAAATTCTGTATACATTTTACCTTCTATTCCAAATATAAAGGGCGTTCCAGATTCATATTCCAAATATTCCTTTATCTCCAAATAGAACTCATATAGTCTCTCCAATTCCACAGGGACAAAATCTTCCCACCATTTATACTCTTTATCGCTCCCATAGAAACTAATACATGTAACTGCACCATCTATTCCAATCTTAAAATCATACTTATCCGGCAAATATATAGTTGAAATTTTATTTTTCCAACTGTCGAATATGTTATCTTTAACTTTCACCACTTTACCTTCTATTGAAGGAACTTTTTTAAAGTTCAATCCTTTTCTAGCAAAAAAATCAAACCTCATAACATCGTCAGGAATATACCACTCATAGTATGCGGTATGGCCACTATCAAAAACTTCCCACTTTTTAAAGCTAAGTGCAGGATAAGGTGGTTCTTCATAAATACTAACAATTTCTCTTCCGGATATTCCTGCATGATTGCCTTGTAAAAAAATCCTTCTACTGTCTGAAATAAAATCCGAAAATTCATCCTTTCTCATAAATTCACCTTTTTAATACTAAATTTTTATCAAAAGATAAACATCAGCACGAATTATCTTACAATTTATTTTTCACTCGTTTTAGTTAGTTCACCTTAAAATAAATTCAGTTTTGTATCTGAAGATTTAAATTTACTTCAGCATTAATATAAGCCCTATCTTCAAGATAACATGCTAATTCAACTTTACCTTTATAACTTTCGATTAAATCTTTTGATAGCAGAAACAAAATATTTATCTATTTCCTGAAATTTATTTATACATATATCCTCAAATGCAGTTTGGCTTGCCCATTCATCCATTAATTTTTTTAAGTTTTCAGAAATTAAATCTTTAATTTTAATTGTGTAACCTATTGACATAAATCCTTCTTAAATCAATTTTACAGGATAGCACGTTTTTATTATAATACTTATTATAAATAGATGTAAAATTACCTATATTTCCCTCAGGATATTTTTCTATTAATTATAACGTAGGGTTGTATAAAAAAGTTACACCAGTATAAAAAATTTTCTATACTGGCGTAATAACAGACAGGTAAAATAGATGAGAATTTCAATTTTCCAAACATTATAGGATGAGTAGTGTATTTTATGCAGCAGTAAACTTATTCAATACCTTTACCCTGCTAAATTGTATAAAGCTTCTTTATCACTTCTTCAATAGGAAGCTCCTGCAAAGTCATATCTTTTATAGTACTGTTTTTGTTAATATAATCAATAAACCGGTTGAGCTCCATTATGTTAGCATCCAATTCCAACTCTGCATTATAATCCGACAGTTTATTCTTTACCGACACACCGGATATTTCCAATACCGGTAATGGGTCTTGGGTAGATATGGATACCAACTTTTTGTTTCCAAGATGACTCTTTAACGCCTCAATTGTATCGTCGAAAATCATTTCACCGTGATTTATAACTATTACCCTTTTTGCAAGCTGCTCTATATCTCCAAGGTCATGGGTTGTAAGAATGAAAGTTACTCCTTGTTTGTTCATTTCAAGGATAAACTCCCTGATTTTTTCTTTTGCAATCACATCCAGTCCAATGGTTGGCTCATCAAGGAATACAATCTCAGGACTATGCAGCATTGCCATTATAAATTCACACTTCATTCTCTCCCCTAAAGACAAAAGTCTTGTCGGTTTCTTCACAATATTCTGCACTTCCAATAATTCCACCATTAAGTTTAGCTTTTTATTGAATTCCCTATCCGGTATGGAATAAATAGCCTTATTCAGATTAAAAGCATCCAAGGGTGGTATATCCCATAAAAGCTGTGATTTCTGCCCAAATACCGCACCAATATGAGCCACATATTTTTTTCTATCCTTCCATGGCGTATATCCCAATATATCAACTTTTCCACTGGTAGGAAAAAGAATTCCCGTTAAAACTTTCAAAGTTGTAGATTTTCCCGCACCATTAGGACCTAAGAATCCTACCAGTTCTCCTTTATCTATGCTGAAGGAAATTCCTTTTACAGCTTCAACCAATTTGGTTTTTCTGATAAAAAGGCTTTTAACAGCCTCCCCAAGGGTATTTCCCCTTTCGTAAGATTTATAAGTTTTCTTTAGATTTTCCACATTAATTATCATAATCAACCACCCGCACTGTTATATCGTCTAAACATTGCCTTCCAGAACAATAAACTGACAATTAAAAATATAATGCTTGAAATCACTGCAATTAAAGTCCCCTCAGCCGGTCTGCCCAACAATTGAGATGCAGGAATGTAACCCAACATTGCAACCGGAATTACTGCAGTTATAAATGTTACAACGGCTTTTGAAAAAATGTTGGCAGGATACATTCCAAAATTGGATATAGAGGTAAAAATCTCATATACTCTATAATTACCTATCCACACTATTCCCAATCCCGATAAAATAAGACCAAATCCGAACATTACAACCAACGACACAAAGAACAGTACAGCAAATTTCAGCCAGAGATCCAAGCTCGGAAAAGGGACATGAGCCAGCGAAACAGAAAACAATACTATTCCTCCCAACAACTTTCCGAGATCCTCAGAATCAAAACCTGTTACAATAATCATTTGGAGTACCGACCTAGGTTTAATGAGAAGGAGATCAAAGGTTCCTTCTTGCACCCTATAGATGGTATTCCATACCATACCGAAAAAAAACGGAAAAGAAATCCCCTTTGACAGCAAAAAAACTCCTTGAACCAGCAGTGCCTCATACATATTCCAACCCGGCAGCGATGCCCCGTTTTTATAAACGAGATAAGTCACTAAAGGCACAAATGCTTCCACAACCAGCATAATTAATATACTTATAAAAAAGTCAGCACGGTATGCCATTCTTACTGCAAGAGCAGACTTAATACCTTGAAGGTGTAATTTAACTGCATCTATCATGCTCCCACCCCCGTAAACCTTTTTGTTCCGAAATGCCATAGCAGTTTGTAAACCAAAAACATCACTACCACATATACTGCTTGCAAAGCTACTATCTTTGGAATTGACATGCTTATTCCAGCAAGCTCATAAGAGCCCATAAAAACCCTTATAGGGACATAAGCTATAAACTGAAAGGGCATATAAAACAATATTTTTTGAATAAATTCCGGGAAAAGCGTCAGCGGCAATAAACTTCCGGCGCATACATCCCTTAATACCTGAAATGCCCTTCTTAATCCTTCTGTTTTAGTCAGCCAGAATCCCGTTATTCCAATGCAGAAGTTTGTAAGAAAAACAAGTATGAAGCTTAAGAATACTGATATTAATGTCCAAAAGAGATTTGCAGGTACAAGATTTATTTTAAAAACAAATAAAAACAGAATATATACAGGAACGAACTCCACCCATAAAGCCAATAATCTATGTCCTATTTTCTGACAGATTGCATAGTAAAAATAAGAGATCGGCCTTAGCATAAAGGTTATAAATCCGCCTGTTCTAATATGCCATTGTAGGTCCACATCACTTGAATCGTATGTAAGATAGTTTATAACATTTACAATACCATAGTAGGTAAGCATTTGAGTTAAGGTAAGTCCTGTCACAGTATCTCGAGTTGAATAGATGGCACTCCAAATAAATACCTGAACTATGAAAAATACCGGTCCTACAAGAACCGATACAGCCATATGACTTCTGTAAGCAGCCCACTCCTTATAAGTAGCAAACACTGTAGCTCTAAATACATCAAACTGCTTTTTACATAGGTTCATCATAACAACACAACCACCTAAATTGTTGATAAGAAATTATACTAATTTATAATCTATGTGTCAATGATAAATTTAACTTTAATTGTAATATTTTCTTCATTTGACACAAACATATATTTATAAATTTTTCCTATGCTTTATCTATTATCTTTTCTGCAGTGAAAAAGAAAAAAGGTATGCTGCAAACTTTTAATTTGATCATGCAGCACACCGTTTTTTTCGTTATAGTTTCAAATCTATTCTAACGGTATTTCAGAAATTTCCTTCATGTCACTGTAACGTGTAGCTTTAACCTTATCGCTTGAAAAAGTATATAATGAATCGTTGGCATATATAATACGATTTATGAATGAAGCATTTTCGTAATCGTAAATATTTGAATATGCAATTTCATCATACGAGTCTATATGGGTAATTTTCCCTCTTAATTTGAAGCCATCAGTACTATTTACATTATACACAAAAGCTCCTTGAAAGGAAAATTCTCCATAGTCATCATCCGAACCTGCTTCCCTTCTCTCACAAAGAGTTACTGGAAAGGCCATTAATTCTAGATTTTTCATATACATCAATGCCTTATGGTTACTTAAGAGTTCCGAATCGGTACCTCTGTCTCCAATTATTTCAACAAATTTCTCCTTCGGATTTTTAACATCCGATACATCAAAAATGGCCATTTTAATACCTTGGTAATAAGAAAAATTCTCATTTCCGCCTGCAGTATCCTTTCCAAAACCTATGATGTGATTTTCATCGAGAAGGTGTAAGTATTCACTGTAGCCCGGAATTTTCAATTTCCCTAAAACAGTGGGTTTTTTCGGATTTTTAAGACTTATGACAAACAGAGGGTCTACAGTCTTGAAGGTCACAAGATAAAGCCTATCTCCCATAAACCTCGATGCATATATAGTTTCTCCCGGAGCAAGGCCCTCCAATGAACCGCACACATTCATATCCGAATCAAGAACATACACATTGCTTGAAGCATACTCCCACATACCTTTTTGTGTGGTTATTCTAAAGTACCCTTCATACTCATCCATAGAAAACTGGTTGTGTACCATTCCCGTAACAAATGCACTGTCAAAATCGCCAATATTTCCATCTTTTATCTCTATCCGGTAAATGCTTGTTCCATATTTGAGGAAATCCAGTTTTATAAACTCTTCATCTGTAAGTGAATATAAAAATTCTCCTAGTGAAGCTTCCGTAATTGCATTAGAAGTTGTCTCAACTATATAAATGTGTTCAGTTGAGACGTATACAGTCTCGCCGCCTCCACCTATATAGGCTTTTACTTGTGCTCTACTATAAGGCTTATCTACTGGTAAAGCTGCAACAACATTAATCTGTCTGTACTTATCACTTACGTTTCCCCTCACCAAAAATAAATCTTTATAGCTAATTTCCATCTTTGAATCCCCTATAGCAGAGTCAATATAACTTGGTTTAAAACCGTCATAGTTAATGTATGCTGTTGAAACAATATACAAATAGTTTTCAATCATTCTAGAGGTCAAGTAGGAGTAATCAAGTCTAAAACTTCTCTCTAAAGTCGGGTTTGACGGATCATTTATGTTGTAAGTTCTCACAACCGTGTTAGTGGAGTAATTTCTATTTCCTTTTCTTAATTCATCATCTGTGTCATCGGTCAAAATAACAGCAATATGGTCTTCATACAAGAATAGTTCCAAAGGATATAAATTTTCTTGCAAAAAGTCATATTTATAAATTGTCTTCATTTGTTCGGGAGGATAAGCTTTCAAAATGAACAATTTGCTGCCATTAAGATAATATACATGTTTTCCGTCAGTCTTTATTACATCCGCTTCATCCACTCTCTCAACTTGAGTATTGGTAGTTGAATACTCACTACTCCTTTTAGTTAATTCTATAGTATCAACACCACCATTTAACGCACCATCAGTTAAAGGACTAGTGTATTGAACATTTTCACTTTTGTTTACAATTTCTCCAGAAAACATGCCTGGTCTATTTATTATAGCTCCAACAATCATTCTGTTAAACATAAAGAACGACTCTGTAGAATCACTTACATCAGCGGTTAATGATTTTATCTCAAAAGGAAGTTTACTGTGTAAAAAAAATTCGTCAACCTGTTCAATGCCTGAAAAAGATTCCAGTAACGGTTTCTGAGGAGTAAGCCCCGGATAAACAATATAAGGAATAAGCAAACAAAACATATATATAGCAGCTGACGCTGATAACCCCAATATAAAAACACGACGATTTAATAAACTTCTTCTATCGCTAGCTTCTTCTTCAAATTTTTTAGTTTCATTTTCCGATAATGCTTTTTCTTCCGCTGTTTCTATCGGTCTCAAGCAGCATCTTTTTCTCAGCTGAACTATAATTGTCATAAAAATATTCAAAGCAAAAAACAATACAAACCCGATTAAAAATGATACAATCTTGTTAGTTATAAGTATATTGGACATGATCAATGTGACAATATAAACAAGTATTCCAAAGTACTTTAATATTTCAATCCAAAAGGATTTTAAGCTTAATTTCCATTTAAATCGAATTTCATTAGTCCCATCAAATTTTAATATTAATAAATTTTTTAATTTTGCTAAAAGCATATCTGCTGCAGCGAATATTGCAATCGAAATTACATATCCCAATAACATAAAGAAGATTTCAAATTTATAGGATACTAAATATATTATTGTATTTATAAAAAATACAAAGAACTTAATTAAAAATATTTTTAATACAGCAGAAAATATAAAATATACTGTATAAGTTATAGTAGTCTTGCTTTTCGGCAGAATTATATCAACACTAAATTTTTCACTGTCCATATGATACATAACTTTGTATATACATAAATCCAGAACGCCAAACATAATAATATATAGAATGATTGGAACTATTCCATAAAAGCTTAAATTAATTCCCGAATTTTCAAGGAATCCGTCCATCCATGCAACAAAAGCTGATGAAGTAAAAAAGAAGAGTTCAATCAAGCTCATTATCAAAGCATACACAAAAAGCCTTCTTTTCCTCGGTATTAAAGCCTTTTTTGCCTTAGTTTTTGTTATTCCAGCTTTATGCAGCACTGATATTTCTATCCTGCTTCTGATTTTTTTGTTAATTTCTTTATTAAATTCCGAGGCATTAACCGAACTTAAGAGTTGTTCAGTTTCTTTTACATCTAAATTGTCCAATTCCTCTATTATTCTATCATCCATCTAACAATGCACCTCCTAATGCTTCCCTGAGTTTTTCAAGTCCTCTCGAAATCTTCTTGTCAACGGTGTTGGTTTTGATCCCAAAGGCTTGGGCAATAGCCTTTGTACTTTGACCAAGATAATATTTCCGGATAAATATTTCACTGTCGGGGTTCCCTAAATTCTTTATAGCTTCAATAAGTACATGTTTTGTTTCTATATCCGGCATTTTTTCGCCATTATCATATTCAATTGCGTTTTCATCCCTTTGGACGATATTGTTAATCAATTTAGCATTTTCTCTATATACGTCAACAGCTTTTCTTTTGGCTATAACGCAAAGAAATGACTTAATAGAGCCTTTGCTTAAGTCAATATTTTCACGCTGTTTATAAAATTCATAAAATACAGTACTGACACACTCTTCAATGTCTTCTCTACAGCAAATTGTTCCAAGTTTATTATTAACTATAGTGTAAACAAGGCCCATATATGTATCCATAAGTTGAATTAATCCTCTCTCAGTATCGGACTTTAAATCATCCAGCAATTTTGCATCCAATAAACCACCTTCTTTCAAATATTAATCTCGTTTCATTATTTATATTCGGTATAAATGGAAAAAATCTGACAAGAAATTTGATAATTTTTATTTAAAATAATGTGAATGATTTCAAAAAAGCATAATGCTGCTTTTTAAAAAATCATGCTAAGATAAAAAATATTTATAGGAGCTGAAATACTCCTTATTTATAAAGAAAGGCTGCCTTTTTAGACAGCCCTTTAAATAGTGTATTTGAAATATTTTATTTTTATATAGCAATAAAGAGTTTTCTATGAACTTATTTATAAAACCATTTAACTTAATTTCTAAGGCTGTGCAATGGTGCGGGAATACGTCCTCCCCTGTCTATAAACTCTTTGCTGCTGAATTGGTTAACTTTCATAACCGGCCCTGAACCTAAAAGTCCTCCGAATTCAACTATATCACCGACTTTCTTTCCGGGAGCCGGAATAATCCTAACAGCAGTAGTCTTATTATTTACAACACCAATGGCAGCTTCGTCAGCAATAATAGCTGAAATGGTTTCACTGCTTGTATCACCGGGTATAACAATCATATCCAAGCCTACAGAACATACACAGGTCATTGCTTCAAGCTTTTCTATTGAAAGGGCACCGTCAACAACGGCATTAACCATTCCTGCGTCTTCACTTACCGGAATAAACGCTCCACTCAAACCTCCTACAAAAGACGATGCCATTACACCACCCTTTTTGACTGCATCATTTAGCAGAGCCAATGCAGCAGTAGTTCCATGGGTTCCGCACTTTTCCAGGCCCATTTCTTCAAGTATATAAGCAACACTATCTCCGATCGCTGGAGTTGGTGCTAAAGACAAGTCAACAATTCCAAAGGAAACTCCCAAACGTTTTGAGGCTTCCATTGCCACCAATTGCCCCATTCTTGTTATTTTAAAAGCTGTTTTTTTAATGGTTTCGGACACCGTCTCAAAATCTGCACCCTTAACTTTTGACAAAGCACTCTTTACAACGCCCGGTCCGCTTACACCTACGTTAATAACGCATTCCGGTTCTCCTACTCCATGAAAAGCTCCAGCCATAAAAGGATTGTCTTCCGGTGCATTGGCAAACACAACCAACTTCGCGCATCCCAGTCCCCCTCTGTCAGCAGTAAGCTCTGCACACTTTTTAATTATCTGCCCCATTTCCTTTACTGCATCCATGTTTATTCCGGTCTTGGTTGTTGCAAGATTTACCGAAGAACATACCTTGTTTGTTATACTCAAAGCTTCGGGAATAGACTGTATTAATTTTCTGTCACCATTGGTATATCCCTTGTGCACCAGAGCAGAAAAACCTCCAATAAAGTTTACTCCCACTTCATCGGCAGCCTTATCTAAAATCTGGGCAAATTTCACATAGTCGTCATCTTCACAACTTTCAGCAATTAATGATATAGGAGTGACAGAAATTCTTTTATTGATAATGGGAATGCCGTATTCCTTTTCAATATCCTCTCCAACCTTTACAAGATTGGCCGCCAGACGCGTTATTTTATCATATATTTTTCTTCTGGCAACATTTCCGTCATGGCTTATGCAATCTCTAAGGGAAATCCCCATTGTAATAGTCCTAATATCAAGATTTTCTTCCTGAATCATTTTTATTGTTTCAATTATTTCAAAAGGCTTTATCACAAAATTTCCCCCTTATATCTGATGCATGGAGTTAAAAATATCTTCGTGCTGTATTTTAACCGATAACCCCATTTCGACACCTTTTTTCTCCAACTGTTCCGATAATTCCGAAAAAGGAACACACACCGCAGATATGTCTACCAACATTATCATTGTAAATACATCCTGCATAGTTGTCTGAGAAATATCTAAAATATTTACATTGCAATTAGCAAGTATGTTACTTATAGCAGCAATAATTCCAACTTTGTCCTTTCCAATAACTGTAACAATCGCTCTCATTGGCGATTCCCCCTTTGACAAAAAATTATCATAGTAGTAATTATACTCGTCTCAAATAATATTATCAACATTAATTTCTCTTGCTTATATCAAACATTAATTTGGTATTTAACAAATACTTCATATAATTATATAGACTCTACAGCTATTCTCCAAGAAACATGTACAATACTTAGGGCTTTCTTTTTGATTTTATCTTTATCCACTAAATCAAGAATAATCATGACCACCCGTAAAACGGGTGGTTTGCTCAGCCCTATAAGGGCGTGTTACTGGCCAGCGCCTAAAGACGCTGGCTTTCACTTCGTTCAAGCCACTTTGCCATTGTCGCTTTTGCAGTC
>Ga0134092_1000214_pt1 | contig 60612 bp, 49 predicted proteins | sample 3_6taG_FD_94454 | JGI IMG/M metagenome (GOLD analysis project Ga0134092, IMG submission 94454) | Switchgrass degrading microbial communities from high solid loading bioreactors in New Hampshire, USA - 3_6_20_6_A3 metaG | ecosystem: Engineered > Bioreactor > Semi-continuous > Anaerobic >... | reverse complement strand
TGTTCCTATATACAGTATCCTGAAAATAATGCCATCCTGAAAAACGCACGCAAAATTACCAGAATTGCGGGAAACAGCAAAGATTTTTGAATGCTGGATCACCCCCGCGTATGCGGGAAAGACTAGTACTCTGCACTTGTAGCGTTGTCCGTCCAGGGATCACCCCCGCGTATGCGGGAAAGACTTGTTAACGGTAGAAGATGCAGTCGTGAATGTAGGATCACCCCCGCGTATGCGGGAAAGACTCTGGATATTGTTACTACTAGTAGCGCTGCCGAGGATCACCCCCGCGTATGCCGGAAAGACGGCCGATGCCACTGATTATGAAATCCGGTCAAAGGATCACCCCCGCGTATGCGGGAAAGACAGCAAGCCAGTCCGCAAACTCCCCGACTTTCTCGGATCACCCCCGCGTATGCGGGAAAGACGTCTTATGTATGCCGCCGGCGGAACAGTCCATAGGATCACCCCCGCGTATGCGGGAAAGACCTCACAAAATCCCTCCCTCTACGGTTTATTGCGGGATCACCCCCGCGTATGCGGGAAAGACTATTCTTCTGCCGGGAATGCGCAGAGAGAGCGAGGATCACCCCCGCGTATGCGGGAAAGACTAACATTCCAAGCAACACAAAACAACCCAATTAGGATCACCCCCGCGTATGCGGGAAAGACGAACTCGGCGCTGACAGAACAGCCATCCTTGAGGGATCACCCCCGCGTATGCGGGAAAGACTTCCTTTTACAAGCGCTGACGCAACTTCTTGGAGGATCACCCCCGCGTATGCGGGAAAGACACTCTGAACCGCTGCATAGCCACCATCTTTACAGGATCACCCCCGCGTATGCGGGAAAGACTTTTTATGAAATAAATTGATCCGCATTCTGATAGGATCACCCCCGCGTATGCGGGAAAGACATCCAAAAATTGACATAGTACCCCAATTCGTAAGGATCACCCCCGCGTATGCGGGAAAGACGCATAGATTCTGTGATGATTTGACCACCGAAAAGGATCACCCCCGCGTATGCGGGAAAGACGCCAGAGGTGGCATTCGTTCTTTCTGGGAGCAGGGATCACCCCCGCGTATGCGGGAAAGACAAACGGCTTTTTAGCCGCTTTTCTTTTAGATTAGGATCACCCCCGCGTATGCGGGAAAGACGCTTGCTATATGGAATGCGAGGATTGCGGCGAAGGATCACCCCCGCGTATGCGGGAAAGACAGCTCCGACCCCATCTGGATGCTAGCCCAGGCGGGATCACCCCCGCGTATGCGGGAAAGACTTGCTATAATACACATTTAATTTTCCCCCTTTAGGATCACCCCCGCGTATGCGGGAAAGACTGACGTTGCTGTTAACTTCCGAGTGATTTTCTAGGATCACCCCCGCGTATGCGGGAAAGACTTCCAGCGTTCTAACAACTTTTTGTATCCGAAAGGATCACCCCCGCGTATGCGGGAAAGACACGGTCCCAGGCTTTGAAATCCACGACCTCGGAGGATCACCCCCGCGTATGCGGGAAAGACTAATAAATACCTCCTTTTAATTCTACGGGGTTGGGATCACCCCCGCGTATGCGGGAAAGACGCTTGGCCTTGCCAGCGGCATATAGCGCCTTGAGGATCACCCCCGCGTATGCGGGAAAGACTAGTATCCCCACTCATATCAGCTCTAATCTCGAGGATCACCCCCGCGTATGCGGGAAAGACACAAAGAAAGGGGTTCATCAAGCATGACAAGGAGGATCACCCCCGCGTATGCGGGAAAGACTTAGCTCCATTGATGCCAACAAAGTCGCCTTCGGGATCACCCCCGCGTATGCGGGAAAGACCTGGCCAAAGAAATCATACGGAGAGACAGGTGGGGATCACCCCCGCGTATGCGGGAAAGACTTCACCAATGATGTAAAAAAGCATGTTGATCAAGGATCACCCCCGCGTATGCGGGAAAGACTTGACACTATCATGAATTTATGATATCATGACAGGATCACCCCCGCGTATGCGGGAAAGACTTCTTACTCAAGTTACCAGCCCCCTTTATGTTAGGATCACCCCCGCGTATGCGGGAAAGACTTTTTCGAGGCACTTTAAAGAGGGATACTATCAGGATCACCCCCGCGTATGCGGGAAAGACCCGGCAACTGCAGCAGAAATCATCAATCAAGTAGGATCACCCCCGCGTATGCGGGAAAGACTGTATTTTTTGGGGATAGCGCTGCCGATGGTTAGGATCACCCCCGCGTATGCGGGAAAGACCCAATTTCGTTTATCCGCTCCGGTGTGTGATGGGGATCACCCCCGCGTATGCGGGAAAGACTCATATCCCCCATAAGGTATGCTTTACCATCTAGGATCACCCCCGCGTATGCGGGAAAGACTACATATCCTGGGCATCAGGCTCTGCCCTTGTTGGATCACCCCCGCGTATGCGGGAAAGACAGGAAGATTAACGATTATTTTGTCCCGCTCCATGGATCACCCCCCGCGTATGCGGGAAAGACCAAAAGAAAGGGGTTCATCAAGCATGACAAGGAGGATCACCCCCGCGTATGCGGGAAAGACCACTTGCCGTGGCTCATAATGGGATTATCAACGGGATCACCCCCGCGTATGCGGGAAAGACTCTTTTTACCATTTTTAATCCTTCCCTTCGTTAGGATCACCCCCGCGTATGCGGGAAAGACGTCGCAACAATACGATGCAAACCTTAATGCTAGGGATCACCCCCGCGTATGCGGGAAAGACGGAACAAACTCCTGAGCGAGGAGGGAAGTGTCGGGATCACCCCCGCGTATGCGGGAAAGACTTTCTATGTGGCCTGCGCTATCTAGAAAAGCCAGGATCACCCCCGCGTATGCGGGAAAGACTGATGAAAACTCCTATGCCATCTAAACCAGCGAGGGATCACCCCCGCGTATGCGGGAAAGACAAGCTTTGACGATCTTGTAAACGCATACGAGTAGGATCACCCCCGCGTATGCGGGAAAGACCCCAAGATACAACAACGTCCTTGTTGATCTGCGGGATCACCCCCGCGTATGCGGGAAAGACTAACATAATCAAAGTCGCAGCCATAGCATCTAAGGATCACCCCCGCGTATGCGGGAAAGACTCTGCGAGATTCTCGGTGATTGAGATTCCCTCGGGATCACCCCCGCGTATGCGGGAAAGACTAGTGAAGAAGAAAAAACAAATGATGGTAGCCAGGATCACCCCCGCGTATGCGGGAAAGACATCTAGGGCGGTATGCTGACATTTACAGGGTTAGGATCACCCCCGCGTATGCGGGAAAGACGAAAACTGCCCTATAATTTGGTTAGGCATCTCGGGATCACCCCCGCGTATGCGGGAAAGACGTAAACTTCTGCCGGCGACTTGATAACCGGAACGGATCACCCCCGCGTATGCGGGAAAGACACTTGAGAAAAGCCCATTCTAATTGGATCTGCAATTCTAAGACAACGGAAATCCATTTACTTTTGTTGACAAGACCATCATCAAACGAGCATCTTGGAGTGCCCGATGTGGGACTGATTCGTTTATCCCATAAGCCAATAAAACATCCTCAAATTTATAGGATTTCAAAAACATCTTTTCTTTCTTAACTATCCCCAAGAGATCTATCTTTCTGTTCTTGATGGCAGGCCGATTGATATCTTGTAATTTCTCATTAATGAAATCCATATCAAAGTGTATGTTGTATCCGACAATAGGAAGATCACTAATGAAACTAATTAGATCATTTAGAACTTCTGATAATACACGACCTTCCCTAGCTAGCATATTGTCGGTTATCCCTGTTAGCTTTTTGATTGCAGTGGGTAATTCACTTTCAGTCTTAATAAGGCAATGAAACTCTGCATCGATATTACCTCCGACAACCCTAAGCGCAGCAACTTCAATAATATTATTTTGTATAGGATCTAAACCATCCGTCTCAATATCTAGCACAATGTATGATGCAGCTTGCTTATTATTTTCAAGCAACTTCTCTTTACTTTTAGTAGAATATCTCTTTGAATGCTGAAACTTTGCTTGATCACTGAACCCTGCTTTTAACTTGCTTCCGTGTAAACTTTCATCTTGCGGTATCATGACTAGAGGTATACCATCAAAAGAAACATTGACTTGTTTAGTTCGATGAGTCGCAAACTGGTAGCCCAACTCATTGTTGGTGGCATAGCTGATAGTAGCTTGCCCTTTTCCTGAGCTTTCCGTTACTCTTTTCCACAACTCGTCTCGAACTCGTGCACTCAGGTTTCCAACATAGACTCCTGTTGCTATCTCCTGCATCCATTTTGTCAGGTCTCCTCTCAAAGATGCAGGTACATTAGAGACGGTTATCACAGTCAGCCCCATGCTTCTTCCCTAACCTTCCTCAAAATAGCTATAATTAATACCATGCCGAACAAGTTGACCGGTGTCGTCCCATAAGTAAATCACGTCTGTTGCATTCTCTTGTTCTAAATCTCCTTCAATATCAAGGAGATACTTGACATCACGAACGATTGCCTTGATTATTCTACCATTAGCAAATGCATCCCTCATTCTCAATCGAACTGTCTGCCCTATATCTTCTTGAGGTTTAGCTTTAGAAACCACTTCAAATGCTGTCATAATGCTTGTTTGTGCTTTATACAAATCAGCGATATCATAAACGAAGGATAGTTCATGACCAGTGTGGATAAAACCTAACCCCGGGGATAGGCCGAGAGCAACAATTACACTATATACCAACCCATAAAGAGCAACATTTGCAGCTGAAAGCGCCTGATTGATTGGAGTTCCAACTTCGAAGTCATCAGGGTCGTATTCACGTCTGGTCCATTCTACACCGTACCTCTTGGCATAATCACGATAAACCTTACGAATACGAGCACCTTCACGTCCACGAAGCTGCTGCATTGTAAGATTGGAAACATCTTCATCTGGAAACCTTAATTGGTACATCTTTCGGGCAACATCCAATCGAGTACGTCGATTAGATACGAGTTTAGCCTGTCTTTCCAACAGTTGACTTGAACGGTTTAAAGCCCGGCCATGAGCATATAGACGAACGCCTTGTTCTCCAACCCATACAATGCTTGTACCAGTGTCACCTATCAGCTCCATTGCTCTGTGTGTAATTTCAGTACCCGGTCCAAGCATAAGTACACTAATCATTGCAGCAGGAATACGAACTACACCACGCCTGTCTGTAACTGTTATCGAACTGTCCTGTCTATTTATTTTCGAATGCTCAATGTACAAAAAACTAGCCCGATCACTGACACGCGGTAACTCAAGAAGCTCGGCCTTCTTTGCACCACCCTGCATTTTCATCGCTCACTCCTTGGAATAACCGTTAACAAGCCGCAACCGAAAGCTTTTTTCTTTCCTATTCCTTGTATCAAAGCTAGCTTAAAACGGTCCAGATCCTCAATTGTCAGCCATCCACCATAACCAACTTGGCAAATTTTAAGTGGTCGTTGATTTTTCCGTCGCAAGGTCTCGAAGCTTCTGCTGGTAATCATAATCTCGTTGTCATTTAACGAAAAACCATATTTTGGTGCTTTATCTTTCAGGTATTCTAGTTGCTGTTCTGCTGTCACTAAAGGTATAACTCGACCACGCTTTCCCGATCGCTTGCCACTGCTTAAAGACTTTACAGGATTGAGCACAACGCGAAACCGAAGTTTATCGCCTTCTCGCAGCTGATTGAGCAGCAACGTGTAATCCTTAGTTTCAGCACTTCCTTCTATGCCATATTTCTCCAGCCTTTTCAAATCTGGCATCTCTTCACTAAGCACAAGCAGATACCAGTCCTCGCCTATGCGATCAATTCTCCACAATTTACGAGAACGATACCCTGCTTCTACTTCGTCGGGAAAACTGTCTTCAACCCACTTATGATATGCTCCAAGATGATTCAGGTCTCTTATTTTCTGCCTGTTTATGACATCAATCTTCACACGTGTTAAGTACATAGAATCCTCTCCTAAAAAGCATTGAACGCATCGTGGTCAGCTATAGAACCATCTTCACACGTCAACAGTTCAACATACTTTATAGCCACAGCTCTGAAGCCATGAAGACGTTCTCTTTGAGAAAATGAGACGACTCGATCTCGCACCATTCGCTGCGGACAATCTTTAAGTAGATGCGCATCTGCATAAATCGGCAGGACTACCTTCTCCTTAATCTTGCGTTTGTACCAATCAGAAGCTTGCCATGGTAATTGTTCTAAACATGTAATAACATCTTTTTTTTCTACTCCAAGAAAGAAGTCGACATTAAGTGGATTGGAACGTCTTCCAAGAAATGGCTGAAAATATGGATGTTTCAAAGCATATTCTATTTGATCAATCAAATTTTCGTCTGAACTGCCCAAGGCTGCAACAAAGACAGCATCCTGTAAGTAATATCTGTGAGTAACCCAAGTGTCTTCTAGTTCTCCACCTGGACTGATTCTTCGTGCCACATGGTAATCATCCAAAAGTTCTCCTGGTTGATCAACTCTAACTGCAAAATCCAAGACATTAAATCGCTGTATGCATGCATCATCTCTGGGAAATCCGAAACTCGCTGCCAAAATCCCAACAATGGCAGATTTTGAGGGATAACGATCCGTATGGCGAGTCTCATATTTTGAACTTGTTCCCCAAGACTGAAGAGGGCCTGCTAATTTCAAAATGATAGTTTTCATAACCCTTCACCAAGCGAACTTTTTTGGAAAATAACAGTAAGCTCCGCTTCAAGCTGATCTAGTAACTGTTTTAAACTTGATTTATTTGCAGGGAAATCTTCTATACCTAAGCTAAAGGCACATAGTGGTTCCTCCACATATTGCTTGACAACCTCATACTCATTCATCAAACGTTCAATTGACAACGTGACATAGCCATTGGAGGAACGGACTGGACGCTCAAAAGCACTTATAAGATTAACTGGTCTATCAGCGCGTAGACAGATCAATACAGCCTGTGGTAGTGTTTGATTTGCAAATGTGTTTGCTTTACCAGTCGGCATAGACTTTATAAAAGCTTCAACGAAAAGCTTCAATGCGTTCGTGACCATGTCTCGGTCACCTACTTGTCTGGTGAATTCGTGAACAGCAACATTTGCATAGCGATAAAGAGTGGATGAATTAAATTCAATGGTTCCCAGCATGCCTGCGCCTGCATTATCAGCTGATGAAAGATCGTCAGTTGCAGTAAAGAAATCGAATTCTGTTTGTACTTCATGTGTAGAGATTGCATGAGCAACTTGGCAGCAAGCATCTATATTGAGTATAGGATCATCTGCGACCATCCGTCCAAAAAGCGCAATATCAATCGCTGGATCGCTATTGAGAATCTCTTGTAGTTCATTTTTGTTAGTTTTTTGATCCAAAGCAGCCTGGGCCAATCTTTCTGCCTGTTTTGAGCTGATGAAAAACAATGCCTTTGTTTTGTAGTCTTTTGTCGTCGAGACACCGGCAGCATTAATAACTTCTTGTGCTAGTTTCATGGCACTTTCATTATCAATTGAACAGTCTAGGGCTACTATCTTCTCAGCAATGTATCGTACAATTTCAAGGCTGCGAATTCCAACATTTTTTAAATCACCACGATCTAAAAAGTACTGCCGAATTGCTTTTTTCCAAGATTGAGAACTTACCCTTGCTCGTGTCACTCCACCATACTGAGCAGTTTTCGGGCTTCCTGTATCATCTCTATTAATGCACGACGGTGGAACAGTCTGGATAGCATGTACATCCAAAAAAACACGATTATTATTCTTCATTGCTTTCTTCTCCCCCTTGGTCTTTATATACTTTGTAATAGGATCTTGACCATCTAAGGCGAACGGCACTTTGATTCCCAACCTGGAACCAAAAAAGATCTTGCGCTAACTGTGCATAATCTACCTTTGCGTCAGTCCGAGACTTTAGCAGCTTGATCAAGTGCCGCAAGTGGTTGGACAACTCGTTGAAGTTCGTTGAAGTAATCATCGCATTGAACCTGCGATCAACTGCTTGGGTATCATCCCCAACTCTCAGAGCTCGAAGTGAGGCACCTAGGTTGTCCCGAACTCCACTCTCAATAGAAGTACTCTGTAAGTGAACAAGCTGATCGCTGCCTTGTTGGTGCAGTGCGAATAGTTGAAGCGATGTCACGATCGCTCGTTCTGCAGGCGTCAAGTCACCTGACTTTCCTAGATACTCTTCGGGAATACTGGCAAACACCACAGGCAAAACTCCAGTAGTCCACTGGACATCTTTATTGATTGAATGCCTTAATCTAGCTAAATACGCTTTAGTAGAACTTGCCTGAAGATCACCTGCTAAGAGATTTATGATGTTTGCCATCACTTCATAAATTCGTTCTGCTGCCATGTGTGAGTTCTTCAAACCTCCTTCCTAGTTACCGATAAATCCAAGCATTTTGTTCAACCAATAATCGAATTCGTTATAAGCGGTAGCAATGTTTGTGAAGCGTTTATCTTTATCAAAGACACCTTTGAAATCACGGTACCCTGCTGATTGAATCAATTGTTCTGCCTGTGATCGTAACAGTGCTCTGAGTTCAAGCCGCCAACTTTGGATACGTTCATCCTTATCCTGATCTACGGTTAAAGAACTCAACCAGTTACGGAACGGCTGATCTATCTCAAAGTACGCTTGCTTTACGATTTTGCTTACATAACCGTTATCTTTAACGCCCCTAATTTTTTGAATTTCACTTGCGAATCGTCGTAGAGTCTTATCAATAACTTCCTTTGCTTTCTCAACTTCCCCATCTATCCTGACTACCCATCCATCCTTCTGATCATCTGTAAGAACAAATTCGTTGATATCCAGAACATCAAAATACTCATCGGCAGGCAGCCATGAAGTTGCGTTACCGTCAGATTCCATTCCGTAGCTTTCGATCACAGCATGTGTACTTCCAACGATCTTAGCGATAGAGTAAAACCAATCGATAATACCTGGCCTTTTATCATTGGGTTCCTTTGTTAAGAATACTGTCCCAAACGAGCGCCACAACGCTGCATCCATTTGGTGCTTTTGCGGTGTTCTATAGTTCTTATTTGGACCCTGTGTTCTATATCTCCAAAGTGTCATAAGTTCCAGAAACTGGTCTTGATGATCGATCTCGGGAAGCTTTACAGTGTTAATGCAAAAATTATGATTCAGCTGAGTATTGGGATCTATATATATAGCGCGACTCCAATTTGTATAAAGTTCGGCTAGATTATCAACAGGACGACCATACAGCAAGTCACTGATAATCTCATCGCCAGTTCGTTCCCAGCAAGGCCTCTGGATCGTTCCACGATATTGCTCTTCGGGATGTACTAAAACTAAGTTAAGAAGCAAAGTTTCGTAAAGACTTTTACCACGTAGATTTATGCCACCGATGTCATAAATCCATCCCTTTGAGTTTGTACCCTGAAAATCGCTGTATACAGCTTTGTCTGCGGTGCCAACTACCCCCTGATATAAAACGAGCCATCGAGCCAACTCTGCTTCGTTCATTCGATCCTTGCTCCCATCAGCGGAACATCTTGGTGAGAAAAGCGAAGTTTTGTTTCCACTTTCTGATATAGTGCGATTAAACGTTCGCGGCAGAATCGACGTAGGATTGCTTCCTCGTCCTGATTTTATTGGTCGTTTAAACAACTCTTCTTTCGTCACTTGGTAGAATGGATGAAATTGATCGAAAAGGTAAAATCTCTCTTTCCAGAGAATAAGATAGTCCAATACAATTTGTGGAAATGAACAACGATTCCAAAGTTCTTTCCAGGTGCTCATTAGATTGCCCACATGTTCTTCTAGATCATCCTCATCCAGTTCTTCTAGCTGTCTTAACTTGTCGTCAATAACCAGGTAAGGGTACGGCCTTCCTTGAGTGTCAACTCTGGAAAAAACCGTATGCAGTACAGCCAAAAGCAGGCGCAGCATGGCAAAGTTTTGCATTGGGGTTTCACCAGCAAGCTGCTTATATTTATGTGCATTCTTAAATAATTGAAGTAGTGACACTTCTTCTGTTGAACCTTGATCATCAGTTATGACTAAAATCCATGGTTCTTCCAGTAGGTTGAAACGCCCCATGTCATTCCTCCTCTCCGTCGTCAATACTTAGCTCTTCATAAGTCAAACCTAACCTTTGGCTGTATTCTAAACAGAAGCCATTGAGGATGAATTCGTTGTTGTCATCAAAGATAATTCCAAGCATTCCTCTTAACCAGCTGGACTGCTGCCAAACTTCTAAATGCTTTCTATTGAATTCCTCCAATTCCTCAATAGTCTTATCTACATACTTTGAAGTGCTGAGTTTTAGTGGAAGGCGCAGTGTGTTCCGTGATATTTCCTTTTGTACCGCAGGGTCATCAATTAATTCTGAAAGATCCCGGTTATCCCCAAAGACCGTATAACCATCACCACATTTTTTCAGTGCGACCACTTCAATAGTCTCATGAACATCACGTACTTGAGCAGCAGCGCGTTCTTCTGAGTCAAATGGCATGTCACTTTTGAGCCAACCAATTAGACTTTGTTCTGGCGCAAAACTCGGACTATCTAACAGAAAGCCATTAGCTCGTCGTTTTTTATTAGCAATCTGACCCTCATGAGCATCTTTGGCTTTGTTATACTTAGTCCGAAGTTCTTCGACAACAAAGCTATCGTCATCATCATTGTATACAGCCTGAACTAGAGTCGAGATATCATCTGGAAGGTTTATGTAATCAGGCAAGAGCATTTGTGTTCTCATTAGCAAATAATCTCCGTAAACAGCGCGAAAGCCTGGCTGGAAATCAAATGTACTGCTCGTTCCTAGCACAAACAATTTAGGACTATATAACAACTGTGGTCGTTCAACATTAAGGTGTCTATGAAGACGACCAATCCTCTGCAATAGCAGATCCATTGGTGCCAAATCGCAAAACATAACATCAAAATCGATGTCGAGAGATTGTTCTAATACCTGCGTTCCGACAATGATTTTCTTATTAGGCCTATTGGCATTCTTACCAATCAATGCAAGAAGTCTTTTTTCCTTCTTAATGCGGTCTGTATCAATGAAATTAGCATGCAGTAATTCCACTAGATCTTCACCAAAATACGAAGAACACAATTCTGCGATCCGTTGTGCTCTTTTAACTGTGTTTACTATAATCCCAGCAATCCCACCATCTTTAAGCACTTCACATAAGGTTTTCAACAACTCGGTCTCATCAAGCTTTATTACGGTAACTTGAGTACGCTTAGTGATTTTGAAATCTGCAAATTGTTTGATGGTTTTTCCATCAGTCCATGTTACCAATGGATAAGCGGTTGCTGTTTCCCACCCATCTGGGCACTCCACATCACGCCATTTTGCTCCGCAGCCACGCATGTACTGCTTTATAAGTTCTACCCGTGTCTTGGCTGGAAGGGTAGCAGACAACAGAATAACTGGGATTTTATATGCTCCCATCCAACGCAAAGCTTTGTGCAAATATTGGCTCATATAAGCGTCATAAGCATGAACTTCATCGATTACAATAGCCTTTCTACTAAAACCCAAGTGTCTTAGAGCTAAATACTTTTGCTTTAGTGCTGTCATCAGGAACTGGTCAATTGTTCCTACCACAAAGTCGTCTAATGCAGCTGTCTTTCTTCCTGCAAACCAAGCGTTTGCTACTACACTTCCGCTGGTTTCATCATAGATATTGGAGCGGAGTAAGTCAGTGTAACTATCATTCAACGCTGATTTACCGTGTACCAACTGCAATGATTTCTTGTTATCATCGAGCTTTTCTAGCCATTTCTTAATGCGATCAAACATACCGTTAGACGTTGCTTGTGTTGGCAACCCGAAGAACATGCCACTTACCCTGGTTTTGGCAGATAGCTGTTCAAATCCGATTAATGCTGCTTCAGTTTTGCCAACTCCCATTGGTGCTTCTACTATAATAATACCCGGTTGTCCGATATTCTGAATGATTTCAAACAGTTTGACCTGAAGATCATTGGGTTCAAAGTCGAATCGGCGTTTGAAGCTGCTTATAATATCATTAGCCTCTTCTTCTATTCTGGGAGCAGTCTTGTACCATCTTAGCCAGCCATTGTATACTCTCTTTTCTGCATCAGTAATTAATGTTTGGTCAATAGGGATAAGTGGAAAAAAATGTTCGTTACTGGCAATCCAGTCAGCCATAACTAAAAGACCACTCAATAAAACTTGTCCTGGTTGAGATATTCTCGGTAGTTCTTCGGTTGACTCAAAACCATTTACGGCTAGAGCCCATTCGAATATCATTTTTTGCGTTTCTTGCCATCGATGGTAAATTCGACTTCGGGAATCGTGCACCTGAAAATAATTATTTGTGAATGCGCTCAATTGTGAAGATAATATTTCTTCGTTATCAGCAGGGCAACCATGATGCGCTCCGACTATAGAGCTTATGTCACAAGACACTCCATAACTCTCCAGTAGAGCTTGTCCAGCAAGGGCATGTGGAGTTGCAGACGGATCCATCAAGTGACTGCGGAACTCAATTATACCCTCAAAACCTGCTCCCTGCAATCGCTCTAACAGCTGCATGTCCAGATCAGTTGATGTATAAAAACTTGGTTTACTCTGAAAGACTGGTGTAGCTTTACCTATATCGTGTACCGCACCTAAAAACCCTGCTAAGTTTTTGGCAGTCTCTTCACTCGGTATGCTCAAAGAATTTATGATCTGTCGTCGTTGATGACTGCTTAACCAGTGTTCCCCAGAGCAACTTCATTGTTTCGGCAACGTCGATTAGATGTTGCTTCAAAGGAAGCCACTGGAATCCAACGTTTTTATCTCCTTTTTTGGCCCACAGGATATCTTCGTAATGCGGAGAATAATAATTTACGATCACTTTCTGTCCCTCTCAGAAACAAAACTAAATTCCTAAAAGAAATCAGATAATTTAACTTGTTATAACAATATTTCTTTTCTGTTTAAATAACTCCTTCTTTTCAAACCGATATATATAAACAATTAGAGCACCTCCTATTGATGATGAAACCCTGACTACATGACCGCCAGGATGCCCGGCGGTCATTTAAACAACCCTATTCTGCTGCTTCCCCGCCATCCACTCACAGATATTGGCAAAGGCAATCTCTGCCCGTCGCTCTAGAGACTCTCGGGAATACCAGCCAATGTGTGGCAGGGTAACAACGTTCTTGGCATGAAGCAGCGGGTGGTCCAACGGTAATGGTGGTTCAACCTCATAGACATCCACTCCAGCCCCAGCCAGCTTGCCGCTGTTCAAAGCATCAGCCAGAGCTTGGCTGTCCACGACTGGCCCACGGGCTAGGTTGAATAAATACGCTCCATCCTTCATCTGAGCGATCTCTTTCGCACCAATTAGTCCTCGAGTAGAATCATTGAGCGGGCAGTGGAGAGTAATGATATCCGATTCAGCAAGTAACTGCTCTAAAGATACTTTCTCATAACCAATGCGGCGTACTTCCTCTGGTGATTTAGGTGATGGCGAATATCCTAACACCCGGCAGCCAAAAGCATTGAGCAGCTTTATTACAGCTGAGCCGATAGCCCCTGTCCCAATCACCCCCACTGTTTTTCCTGCCAGCAGTGGTCCCACCAAACCACCCTTTGAACCGCCGCTGCGACAGCGTTCTTCGGTTTCCCGAAAATGACGCATTGTGCTAATCATCAGCCCAATAGTAGCTTCCGCCACCGCTGTGGTGGCATAGCCCGAAGCATTGGACACTGCTATTCCCTGCCGACGACACTGCTCAATATCTACATGATCAAATCCAGTAAAAGCGATGGAAATAAACCGCAGCTTTTGGCACTGGGCAATCATCTCGCCCCGAAGCGGCATATTGCCCACCACAATGACATCTGCATCCTGCATGTTCTCGAGCAAAGTAACCTCACTACTATTCTGGTCAAGCGCTATAAAGCTATGTCCATCTGTTAAGAAAGGCTGGACTAAAGTTTTTAGTTTCTCTTCAGAGATCCCTAGTGGTTCCAGCAACACTATTTTCATCGTTGATTCCTCCTGGAAAAGATATACTATTATTATAACGCATCTATCCAGCCAATTTAGATTGTTTTTCTGCTCGCCTGTAGTTTGAACAACTGTAATGCTATGAAAAAAAGGTTAATTCATTCACTACATATACCACTGTGCTTGTGCCTGATACATCTCGTAGTATAAACCTCTTCTCTTCATAAGCTCCTCGTGCGTTCCTTCCTCAACAATCTGGCCTTTATCAAACACGAATATCCGATCTGCTAGTTTAGTAGCACCCAACCGATGGGAGATCATTATCGCGATCCTATCACCAGTTAATTCCTTAAACTCCTGATAAAACTTGGCTTCCGAAATCGGATCTAAAGCTGCGGTTTGTTCATCAAGCATCATCACCAGTGCTTCAGGTTTTGCTATTGCCCGGGCGAATGCCAGTTTCTGCCATTGACCACCGGAAAGGTCGGTGCGTCCTTCTTCCAGATTACCTAAAAAAGTTTGATACTTCTGTTCCAGCTTTTGAATGAACTCATCAGCGCCGCTGAGCTTAGCCGCCAATTCAATATCTGCATCTGATAACTCCCGATATAAATTACCAATGCGAATATTATCTGCCACAGTAAGCTGATACCGCCCAAAATCCTGGAAAACAAACGAGGTTGCCCGGCGCATCAAACCAAGGTTGTCCTCCAGATTTTTGCCGGCAAAGAAGATCTTGCCTTTTTGCGGCCGGTACAAACCAGCTAAAAGCAGGAAAAACGTCGTCTTGCCAGAACCGTTTTCGCCAACAATAGCAATCTTTTCTCCCTGCCTAATTTTCACATTGATATCTCGCAGTACTAAACGATCGGTATTAGGGTAAGCAAAGGACACATTTTCGAAGATGATGTCCGCCTTTTGCGGTATAATCTCATTTTCGCCTAACAGTAACTCTTCCGCATAAGCGGATAAATCATCATAGTCTCTTAAGTATCGGCCTGTTGCCGCCATACTCATCACTTCTGATAAAAATGAAGTGACTCGCATCTGTAAACTGGCAGCAATACCATAAACAAGGACAAAAGCATCCACACTAGTCCCGCTAGCTGGATCAAGGATCCGAGCACAGACAAAGCCCAAAGCAATACCTATACTGACATAACCGATCACACTGGAAAGTAGATTGAGAAAGAAGTATTTGCGGATGTAACGGTGACTGCGAACTTTCACACAGAGATCTTTCCATTTTTTCAGCAAGTAGTCAGCATATTGACCTACCCGCATTTCACGGATACTGTCTCGACGCATAAACAAACTAAAGACATACCCTTCCTGCCTTAGAATTGGTGCTTCTGATTGTGCACGCTGATATTCCTCATTCAACTGCATACGAACAAGGAGAAAATATGGAATAGCACCAAGAATTACAATCAAAGCAATCCGCCAATCCTGAGTAAGTACCAGAGACAACATTGCAAATACTTGAACCACTCTGTAGCAGAAGCTCATAGAATCGTTGACCACTTGCGAGATGCGATTAGGTAATTCATTCGAAACCCATTGCAGCCTATTGTAAACATCTGGTGTATCCATATATTCATACCGGATGGCAGCCATTTTGGCCAGCAGCTTATTTAGTACAAACTTATTAATCTTGGCACCAATCCGCCTTTCAGCTGCTACACCAAAGAGATCAGAGACACATTGAACGATCTCTAAAAGAGCCCAACCCGCTAATAAAAGCATGATTCCCACAATAAACACTTGAGACGGCTGTGCAAGATACTGCTCTACGCGCGCGAAAAACTCTTTCTGCAGATATAAAATGGCCGAAGGGACAGCTGCTGCCAATAGCCCAGCACCAAACATCATCAATTCCTTGCTATCACAGGCTTTGAACATAATCTTAAGGCTTACCACCACAGTCTTCACTATCCCGTAACTGCGCATTTCCTTAGTTTGCTCGTTGGATGCCACTGTAACTCACACTCCCATCGTACCATTCTGCCTGCGCTCTAAACATCTGCGCATAGTGACCATTAGCCTGCATCAGCTGCTCGTGAGTACCAACTTCCACCAACTGGCCATCACATAGCACAAAGATGCGGTCTGCCAAGCGTGCAAAACCAAGGCGATGTGATACTAAAACGGCAGTCCTTCCACGCAAAGAATTCTTGATTTCCATAAACTGCTGCATTTCCGATACAGGATCTAACTTTGCTGCTGGTTCGTCGAGGATTAAAACTTCTTTATCACTGACATGTGCTCTGGCCAAGCCAATTCGCTGCCATTCACCACCAGGCAACTCTATCCCTTCATCAATGAACTGTCTGCCTAAAAATGTATCCAGTCCCTTAGCCTGCTGATTAATCAGCTTTTCTGCCTGACCTTTGTGAGCAGCTTCCATTAATGCCTGATCATTATTCAGTTGCCTGATGTCACCAAAAGCGATATTTTCACGTATAGTAAGGTGATACTGGGTAAAATCCTGAAAGATTACACCAATCTTGCTATATAAATATTCCTGAGTCAGTTGGCTGTATGGAATACCTTCAAAACGGCATTCCCCCTTTTTCGGGGCATACAAGCCTAACATGAGCTTCACCAAAGTGGATTTACCTGGCCCATTATCCCCTACTAACGCAATGATCTCTCCTTTCCGGATGGTAAAGCTGATGTTATAAAGGACTTCTTGATTTTCAAGATAACCGAACGAAACATTTCTGAACGCAAATACTTCTTGTGGATCAGCAGGAACAATGGTTCTTGATTCTCTAGTAGGCAGCCCAGTTTCATCAAAGCTCATCTCATAAACCTCTTTTTGGGTCTTTAGAACTGGAATATCTGACATGTTGTAGTGGTAATCACTGGTAATCTAGTGCAAATTATCTCGTCACTTGACAGTTTCAGTGCTGCATAATACGTGCGTCCCCTACCACTAGGTCTAATCAAAGAAAAAGTTACACCGGCCAAACCTAATTTGATAGCCAATAAGACAATATCTTCAATGTGATCATAATTATGCTTATTCACAGTTACTCTTAAGACTACTTTTGGGTTTAGTTGGTACTGTTTTAAATACTTGAGCTGATCGATCACCCGTTCAAAGCTGCCTTTTCCACGGATACTATCATGAACTGCCGCTGTAGCTCCATCAAGACTAACCTGGATGATATCAACAAACTTGAGCGCTTCGAGATTCTAAAGTAACTGAAGCCCATTCGTAGCTAACAATACCCGAAATTGCTTTGCTTTACACATCTCTAGTATGGTTCTGCATTGAGGGTGAAGTAAGGGTTCGCCTCCACTAATGCTCAGTAACTCAAGTCCTTTATCTCTTAGAAAATCGGTTAACATGGCAAGAACAGCCAAATCCATATCACAATAGGCTATATCACCAGAAGCATTGTAACAATGTATGCACCGTAAATTGCATCTACTAGTAATTTCTAGATACGCATTCTTGATGGTTAATTTTTTACTCATGATAGTCACTCTTAAGCTTCAAATATAACGGCCTGAATTTTTACAGCTTGTTTACATATTTGATTAAATATATCTAAATTCCTCGTTAATTCTGTCTTTATACACTATTTTATTATAAAGAACAAAAATCCCATCAGCTGCATAATCAACACAGCTGATGGGATTATTAATTCTTGTTTAACTTACCTTAAGCTTAGTTCTCAGCAAGACGTTTGTACAGCTGATAACGTCTCTTAGCGTCTTCTTCAGCTCTAGCCAGGAGCTGCTCAGCTATATCTGGGAATTGTCTTGCCAAAGAAGAATATCTATTCTCACTCATCAAGAAAGCTCTAAAGTCACCAGTTGGCTCTTTAGAATCCAAGATGAATGGATTCTTGCCTTCAGCTTCAAGCAGCGGGTTGTAACGATACAGCGGCCAGTATCCAGCTTCCACTGCACGTTTGCCTTGCTCAGCTGTCATGCTCATGTTAATACCATGGTTGATACATGGAGCATAAGCAATGATTAAGGATGGGCCTCTGTAACTTTCGGCTTCTAACATAGCCTTCAGAAGTTGATTACGGTTAGCACCAACACTGACGCTGGCTACATAAACGTAACCATAGGTCATTGCCATCCGGCCGAGATCTTTCTTCCGCATCTTCTTACCAGAAGCAGCAAACTTAGCCACTGCACCAGTTGGTGTGGACTTCGAAGCCTGACCACCAGTATTGGAGTAAACCTCGGTGTCCAATACCAGGATGTTGACATCTTCACCAGAAGCCAACACATGGTCTAAGCCGCCGTAGCCGATATCATAAGCCCAGCCGTCACCGCCAACAATCCAGATGGACTTCTTGACAAGGATATCGCTATTGTCGGCAACAAACTTCAAGTTCTCTGCCAGCTCGCCTTCAGCATTAGCCATAGCAGCTGGTAGCGCAGCAGTGATTTGTGCAGCTGCTTTCTTAGTTACCTTAGCATCTTGCGGATCTTCCAACCAAGCTGCAAATCCTGCCTTGAGATCTGCTGGCAGTTCAGCTTCCATCAGCTTCTCGATGACCGCAGCTAGTTTTGCCCGCCGTGCCTGATATGCCAAATAGATACCTAAACCAAACTCTGCATTGTCTTCAAACAGTGAGTTAGCCCAAGCAGGCCCATGTCCTTTGGAGTTAACGGTATATGGGCAAACTGGTGCAGAACCACCATAGATGGAAGAACAACCAGTAGCATTGGCAATGATCATCCGATCGCCAAACAATTGGGTAATCAGTTTAACATAAGGTGTTTCACCGCAGCCAGCACATGCGCCAGAGAATTCAAACAGCGGTTGGATAAACTGACTATCCTTAACTGTGGTTGGGTTGATTTCTACCTCTGGATCTGGTAGTTCAATAGCAAAGTTCCAGTTGTTGGACTCAACTTCCACATTCTCTTCAAGAGGCTTCATTACTAATGCTTTCTCTTTTGCTGGGCACACTTGTGCACAGTTACCGCAGCCAGTACAATCAAGTGGCGAAACTTGAATGCGGTATTCATATCCTTTGTAGTTAGCACCAACAGCAGCCTTGGTTACAAAGGTTTCAGGAGCATTAGCCATATTCTCAGATTTTACTAAGAATGGACGGATAGCTGCGTGTGGGCAGACAAAGGCGCATTGATTGCATTGGATACAGTTTTCACTGACCCAAACAGGTATATTCAGGGCAATACCACGTTTTTCATACTTGGTAGTGCCAGTTGGGAACGAACCGTCAGGATTGAATGCACTTACTGGTAGTTCGTCACCTTTTTGAGCATTCATCGGCCGCAAAATCTTTTCCACAAACTCTGGCACGTTTTCAGCAACTGCAGCCTCATCAACTGCATCAGCCCAAGTCATTGGATATTGCACTTCTTGTACTTGGTTAACACCAGCGTCAACAGCAGCATAGTTCATGTTGACGACTTTATCGCCTTTCTTGCCATAAGTCTTCAGAATGGCATCCTTCATATAGCCTACAGCATCTTCAATAGGAATGATGTTGGTAATCTTAAAGAAGGCTGCCTGCAAAATAGTGTTTACTCTGCCGCCTAAGCCAATATCAGCTGCAATCTTGTTTGCATCAATGTTATAGAACTTCAGCTTCTTAGTAGCAATGATCCGTTTCATAGAGGCTGGCAAGTGCTTCTCCATTTCCTCTAAAGACCATGGAGAGTTGAGCAGGAAGATACCGCCATCTTTAATTCCATCAAGGATATCATAACGGCTTACATAAGAATGGTTATGGCAAGCAATCAAATCAGCCTGATCAATGATATAAGTCGATTTGATTGGACTGGTACCAAAACGCAGGTGCGAAACAGTCAAGCCGCCAGACTTCTTTGAGTCATAAACAAAGTAACCTTGGGCGTACATATCGGTATGGTCACCGATGATCTTAATGGAGTTCTTATTAGCACCTACAGTACCATCAGAACCAAGTCCGAAGAATTTGCAGCGATACAAACCTTTCGGTGCTACATCGATCTTTTCTTTTACTTCTAAAGACGTAAAGGATACGTCATCAACAATACCAATTGTAAAATGGTTCTTTGGATTGTCGCTGGCAGCATTATCATAAACGGCCTTGATCATAGATGGGTTGAACTCTTTGGAGCTGAGACCATAACGTCCACCAAGAACACGAATGTTAATGCCATTTTCTCTTAATACTGTTACTACGTCTTCATATAAAGGTTCGCCAGCGGCACCTGGTTCCTTAGTTCTATCTAAGACAACTAAGGTCTTTACACTCTGAGGCAGTACTTCTAAGAAGTACTTAGCAGAGAATGGCCGGTACAACCGTACCTTGATCACACCGACTTTGTAACCGTGATCATTGAGATAATCAACAGTTTCTTCCACTGCCTCAGCACCAGAACCCATCAGCACAACAACTTGTTCAGCATCTGGGCAGCCATAATAATCAAATGGTTTATAATAACGGCCAGTCAGCTGTCCTACCTGTTGCATTACTGCAGCAACAATGTCTGGTACCCGGTCATAATATGGGTTGGCAGCTTCTCTGCCTTGGAAAAAGATATCCGGGTTCTGCGCTGTGCCGCGTTGAATTGGATGTTCTGGGTTCAATGCCCGTTTTCTAAACCGTTCAATAGCTTCATAATCTACCAGTTTAGCAATATCCGCATAATCAATCACATCAATTTTTTGAATCTCATGCGAAGTGCGGAAGCCGTCAAAGAAATGAACAAACGGAATGCTGCTCTTTAAAGTCGCTAAATGTGCAACTAAAGCCAAATCCATAACTTCTTGGACAGAGTTGGATGCTAACATGGCAAATCCAGTTTGTCTCACTGCCATGACGTCAGAATGATCACCAAAAATGGACAGAGCATGAGTGGCGACAGTCCGGGCAGAAACATGGAAAACAGTCGGCAACAGCTCGCCAGCAATTTTATACATGTTAGGAATCATTAATAAAAGACCTTGTGATGCAGTAAAGGTAGTAGTTAATGCACCTGCTGCTAAAGAGCCATGAACAGCACCAGCTGCACCGCCTTCTGACTGCATCTCAGTCACACGGACTTCTTGCCCAAAAATATTCTTCAAACCATGAGCAGCCCATTCGTCAGCGGCTTCGCCCATAGGTGAAGAAGGTGTAATTGGGTAAATAGCCGCGACATCACTTAAAGCATAGGCTATATGCGCCGCCGCGGTATTTCCGTCGATCGTCTTCTTGGCCATTTTATCTGGATGCCTCCTTGAAAGATATATTATTAGTACACAGGTAGTTGCCCACCATACATCCCATTAATTTGTTAGATGTATCACTATCCTGTGTTACCTAATTCCCACCTTATTCTATTAGCCACAAAGAGCATGTTCTCCTGCATAACCTAATAGAAATTGGTTGTGGCCTGAATAGTGAATTCATATAGCATATACTATCATAGTTCGAGCGAATAAACAATTATATTTTAGATTTTCTTCAGTTATCTGCGCCTTTCAGCAGGAAAATTTCGGCAAATATTGAAAACATAAAAAAAGTTTACTTTCACAGAAGGGGTTATGTACGTGTCCCTCAATCACGGTTCAGAAAATCAATACTTAATGACATTGATGAATACTTATGAACCGCGCTACTCTTCCTTTTTCCACAATAATCCTGATGGAATGTTTTGCAGCTGTCTAGATACCACTCTGATCGATGTCAATGCAGCACTGGTCAGGTTAACCGGGTATGGCCGGGATGAACTGCTCAACCGTCCTTTGAAGGACCTTATACTGCGTGAAAGTATCGATGATCTGCTCAATGCTCTAGCTGCTGTAAAACAAGGAATGGTCAAGCGTTTTCATGCCTGTCTGGTGCAAAAAGATGGAACACAGCTCTATGCTGAAATGACAATAATACCAATTGTCATTAATAAACGGGTGGTAGGTGTTCATGGCATCATTCGGGAAGTTGGCGAAGAGTATAAGATTCAGCAATCCATCCACAATCTGAAATATTATGACCCGCTGACCAAACTGCCAAACCGCAGTTTATTGTACAAGCATCTTCAGAGTATCATCTCCCAACTACGGCCAGCGCCAAAGTTGACTGCCGTATGTGCCCTGGATTTGGATCGTTTTCATGTAATAAATGATTCATATGGACGAGATGCAGGTGATCAAGTAATTCAAATCACTGCCCAAAGGATTCAGAATTACCTTGAAGCAAATGATTTTGCCGCACATATTGCCAGCGATGAGTTTGTGATCATTATTCACCGGGCTACAGAGGAGGAAATCATCCAATCTGCCCAAGCCATCCAGGAAAGAATTGGTGTACCAATTCAACTTCCCCACAATAAGTGCACACTCACGGCTAGTGTAGGCATCTGTCTTCTTACCGACTGCGAACCAGATGTTGACACTATCATCCGCTGTGCCAATATTGCGCTGTACCAGGCGAAGAAACACGGAGGCAATTCTATCCAGTTTTACTCCCAAGCCATGGGTCAGTATAGCTTACGCCAAATCGAACTGGAATTAGCACTGAAGGACGCCTTGGCTAAATCACAATTTTTGCTGTATTATCAACCACAAATTGATTTAAACCTGCGGCGCATCGTCGGTGTTGAAGCATTAGTCAGGTGGAATCATCCCGACTTGGGGTTAATCTCACCACACGAGTTTATTCCTTTAGCAGAAAAAACTGGCTTAATCGTACCACTTGGCGAATGGATTCTGACTGCTGCATGTCAGCAGTTCCGGTTGTGGTTGGACCAAGGTTGCGCTCTGTCCAGATTGTCTGTCAACATTTCCGTAGCTCAATTCGATCAGGAAGGTTTCTGCGACCAGGTGCTTGGCATTCTGGAAGAGACTGGTTTAGATCCGGGTTATTTAGAACTGGAAATCACTGAGAGCCAGCTGTTAAACTTTGAACGTGTGATCAATAAGATTCAAATCTTACGAGCTCGAGGTATTAGAATCGCTATCGATGATTTTGGCACTGGTTATTCACCCCTGACTCATCTGCGCCAATTGGCCATCGACACACTGAAGATCGACAAAGGATTCATTCAAGAAGTCTGCACTAACACACGTGATCGGGTTATTGTCCAAACAATTGTCAACATGGCTAAGATGATGCAGCTTAACTTAATTGTTGAGGGTGTGGAAACTAACGAACAGCTGTCATTTTTGGGTGCTCAACGTCTGCGAGAAGTTCAAGGATATTATTTCAGCCCGCCTTTACCACAGCATGAAATAGAAAAGCTGCTGCTCAAACCAATTTAGGCTTGAGCAACAGCTTTTCTTTTGAACTGTTTTTCGTACAATTCTCGATAAAGGCCGCCAGCTTGAAGCAACTCATGATGGGTGCCTCTTTCCACAATTCTGCCTTTATCCATAACCAGAATTTGATCAGCTGCAATAATCGTCGAGAGCCGGTGAGCGATTACTATCGATGTCCTACCTTCAAGCAGCGGTTTGATTGCTTCTTGAATTAACATTTCCGAGAGTGAATCCAACGACGAAGTTGCTTCATCCAGAATGATAATCCGTGGGTCTTTCAACAGTGCCCGCGCAATACTCAGCCGTTGCTTCTCTCCTCCCGACAACTTGGTCCCACGTTCTCCCACCACAGTATCATACCCGTTTGGTAAGCCCATGATGAAATCGTGGATATTCGCTACTTTACATGCTCGCTCAATTTCCTTATCTGTAGCTGAAGGTTTGGCATAAAGCAAATTCTCTTTAATAGTTGCGTTGAAAACATAAGTATCTTGAGTTACCATACCAATCTGCTTGCGAAGAGATTCCAAAGTTACTTCACGGATGTCATATCCATCAATGCGGATGGTACCGCTGTCTGGATCATAGAACCGCGCCAAGAGGTTTGTAATAGTTGTTTTACCCGCGCCGCTCAAACCAACCAGCGCTGTCATCTGCCCCTGTTTGATAGTAAAGTTAATATCTTTCAGAACCTCTTTGCCTTTGCTGTAGGAGAAATAAACATGCTCAAATTCAATGTCTCCTTTAATCTTCGGTATTGGCAGTGCATTTGGAGCATCGGCAATCTCTGGCTTCATGTCAAGGTACTCAAAAATGCGTTCAAATACAGCCATAGACCGGGAAATTTCAATATGCACATTGGTAAGTTCGCCTACTGGACCATATAAACGGTGCAAAAATGAAACAAACGTGACGATGCCGCCTACTGTCAGTTCTCCTTTAATATACAGGTATCCGCCATAAAAATAGATCAGCACTGGTCCTAAATTGGTGAAAACCTGGATAACCATACGGAACCAACGGCCTGCTATGGATTCACGGATCTGTAGCCTCCGGATTTCCTCGTTGATGTCACAAAAGCGTTGGTACTCATCATCTTCTCGGGTATTGATCTTGACCAGCTGTGCTCCGCTGACATTAAGTGTTTCTTGAATAATCGACGACAATTCAGAGAGTTTTTCATGGGTTTTGGAAGCGATCCTCCAGCGTGTTTGACCTACTTTTTTGGTTGGTGATACAAACAGTGGTACAATGAACAATGCTAAAATCGAAAGTTTCCAGTTCATCGAAATCAATGTTACGGAGATAAAGACTAGAGCACAGGCGTTGCTGACTATCCGCAGAATGGTCCCTGAAAAGATAGCCTCAATGCCATTGACGTCGTTGTTGAGACGGGACATGATTTCACCAATCTTAGTGTTGGAGAAAAAACGCATCGACATTGACTGCAGGTGGCGGTACATGTTATTGCGGATATCACAAATGATCCGCTTTGAGACCCAAGTATTCAAGTAACTTTCGCCTACCCCAATCAAACCCAGCAGCATAGTGGCACCAAACGAAATTAGGGCAAATCGCGCCAAAAGCCATAAATCTTTTTGGGGCAGGGCAATGTCAATGATACTCTTGGTCATCATGGTTGGTACCAAAGAAAGCCACTGGCTGGCAATTACGGCTAATAAGACTACGACGATCTGCTTCCAGTATGGCTTGTAGTAGTTGCCAATCCGCAGTAGTAGTTCTTTGGTGATCTTTGCTTTTGGCACATCATCGTTGCCAAAACGCATAAATCGTCCCGGACCAGGACCCATGCCCGGGCCCATACCCATACCCATACCCATATCCATCCCTTCTCTCTTTAAATTTCTTTTACATAATTTTTATTCGTGCAAAACCGCAAGTTACCTGCAATGTTCTTTCATTCGCCGTAAATAATAAAGGAGGTAATCACTTACAATGAAAGAGGTTGGCAATGAAAAGTCGTAAAAGCGGTGTTCTATTGCACATTACTTCATTACCCAATACTTGGGGCATTGGTGACTTAGGACCTAGCGCTTATCAATTTGTGGATTTTCTCCATAGTTCCAAGCAAAAACTCTGGCAGGTGCTGCCGCTGGGACCAACCAGTTTTTTCGGTTCACCCTATGCCCCATATTCTGCCTTTGCTGGCAATCCCTATCTAATCAGTCCCGAACTGTTAGTTCGTGAGAAATTGTTAACAGAAGCAGATCTTGATCTATTACTATATGATCCTGAAAGTGGTAAGCGGCGGTTGTTGGGCCTGGCTTATGAAAATTATCTGCGCAGTAATCAATCTTTGATAAAAGCGCAGTATCAAGCGTTTTGTCATGCCAATGCGTTTTGGCTCCCTGATTATGCCTTATTTATGGCACTAAAGTATTATTTCTCTGGAGCTAGCTGGACATCGTGGCCTGAAGATATTGCCCAAAGACATCCAGAAACCTTAGCTTATTGGCGGCACAAGCTTGCTCAAGCTATAGAGCGAGAACAATTCATTCAATTCTTATTCTATTATCAATGGCAGCAGCTTAAAAACTATGCCCATAAAAAACAGATCACCTTGATCGGTGATCTGCCCTTATTTGTAGCCCATGACAGTGCTGACGTCTGGGCGAGACCTGAACTGTTCGCTCTGGATCAACAAGGTATGCCTACAGCCGTAGCAGGTGTCCCGCCAGATTACTTCAGCGAAACTGGGCAGTTGTGGGGTAATCCTGTTTACAACTGGGACATTCATCGCCAGGAAGGATTCTGCTGGTGGATTCGCCGCTGTGTTACACTTTTGAAGCTTGTTGATCTAGTTCGCATTGATCATTTTCGGGGATTGCAGGCATATTGGCATGTACCATATGGTCAGCCAGATGCGATTAATGGCGAATGGAAACTAAGCCCAGGTAACGAATTGCTAGCTGCTCTTAAAAGTCAGCTTGGTTATCTGCCATTTATCGCAGAAGATCTAGGGTTCATTGATGCAGCAGTGATTAATCTACGGGATCGTTGGCAGCTGCCGGGAATGCGTGTATTGCAGTTTGCTTTTGAAGCACTGCAGCCTAATACTCACAGCCCGCATGAGCATATTCCTAACTGTGTTGTCTATACTGGTACCCATGACAATGATACAACTGTTGGCTGGTTTACTAATGCCACCCCTGAAGTTAGAGATTATGTTTGTCGGTATCTTGGAACCAGTGGCAGTGATATCGCATGGGACATGATCCGGGCGGCTCTGGCATCACCAGCACACCTCGCTGTGATTCCTCTCCAGGATATTTTATCATTAGACAGCAATGCCCGGATGAATACACCCGGGACTAGTCATGGTAATTGGCGCTGGCGCTATACTGCGGATCAATTGAATGCAGCAGTTGCCCAGCGATTATGTGAATTAACAGAGCTCTATGGTAGATAAAACAAAGCTCATACTTGCTGTACAAAAGCCTGCGCAAATCGTTCACCAAATTCCAGGCAGCGCTGTTGATCCTCTGCTGTTAAGCTAAAACGGACTTTCAATGCTGGCTGTACCACCGCTAGACGCATCCGCTCTAGTCTGTTCTCCAGAAGTTCTGCGGCCTCTCCACTCCAGCCATAGTTGCCGAACACTGCTGCCAGCTTTCCTTTCGAGGTGATCGCACTCACTGCGTTTAATGCTTGCCAGACAGGTGCTACCACATCAGCATTGATGGTGGGTGAACCAAGAATCAGGCCATCAAAGGATTGTAATTCTGCTGCAATCTTCTCTGGGTCATCCTGTGCCATATCTAAAAGTACTACCTCAATGTCTGGCACCTGTCTGACCCCCTCGGCAATCAGCTCAGCCATTTTCTTAGTGTGACCATAAGCACTGGCATATCCAACCACAACTTTTTTAGGTTCATTCATCCTTAAACCAAACTCGCTCCATTGCTGATACAAATCTACTACTCGCCACAAATCTTGATCTAAAATCGGACCATGTCCAGTAGCGATCATCTTGATCGACAAAGGCCTGATTTTAGCTATGGCTTCAAGAATCTTTGGTTTAAATGGGCTCATGATAGAATCATAGTAATGTTTGATAGCCTCAGTAAAGTCACCAACTTCACTAGCAAACATCCGGCCTTGTGGGTCACAATAGTGAGAACCAAACCCATCACAAGTAAATAGTATTTCGTCTTCTTCTAAGTAGGTAAACATGGTATCTGGCCAGTGGAGAAAGGGAGCCATGATAAACCTCAATGTTTTATTGCCTAAATCCAAAGTCTGATTGTGAGCAACTACATGAGCTGTGAAGTCGCGGTTCACTTGCTCCCGGAGAAACTGGATCGCTGCCCGCGAACCAAAGACTTCAATCTGAGGTGCGCGTTCTAATAATGCGCCAACAGCCCCTGAATGATCTGGTTCTGTATGGTTCACTATTAAATAACGTATCTCCTCCAGTGGAATTTCTTGTTCCAACTTGGCAAGGAACTCCTCAGTAAAGTTAATTTTCACAGTATCAATGACACAAGGTTTGTCGGCTTTAATCAAATATGAGTTATAAGTGGTACCCCACTTAGTAGGAATCACTACATCAAAAACGCGTAAATCTGGATCAAGTACTCCTACCCATTTGATATCGGGTGCTACTTGCATGTGATCAACTCCTCTCCCATCTCTTAACTAAATATTAGTAAATTAGTTAGATTTATACAACTACCGAAAAATACCATTTAGAGTGATTATCTGCAAATAGCTTGCTCTTAATGATAATTACTATCATTTACATAAAAATAAGCGCTTAAAACAAGCGCTTAGAATTCAAATTTTACTGGCCGCATAAACAAGTTAAGAATTACTGATTTAGCGTCTTTATGCTCATTGATGATCTCATTGACGCTATAACAGATAGGCAGCTCAATTTCATAGCGTTCAGCTAAGAGCATCAGTGCTTTAGCTGTGGAAACACCTTCTGCCAGTTTAGTAAACGGCTTACCTAAAACAAATGCTTCTCCATAAGCTCGATTGTGACTATAAGGAGAATAAAGCGTAGCAGAATAATCTCCCAAGTGGCTTAACCCATAAACAGTAAGCTCGTTGCCGCCCATCGCCCGTACTAAGCGAGATATTTCCCGAGCTCCCCGCGCCATCAATGCCCCCTTGAGGCTGCTGTAGTTTAATCCATCAAGCATGCCAGCCGCCAATCCAATGACATTCTTAGCCGCAGCACCAATCTCATTACCAATCAAATCTTGTCCATAATAGAAACGAATGAGTTCGCTGCCAAACTCCTGGACTAACTGCTTAGTCACATTGATATTGTCTGAGCCGATCACCATGCAGTTGGGAATGCCGTTGATAAAATCTTGAACATGGCCGGGTCCCACCCAAATCGCCACTGAACAAGGCTGTACAATCTCTTCATTCACGATTTGCGTTAAACGTTTGCCAGTATTCTCTTCCAGCCCCTTCATACATAAAACAATTATCTTACCGCTTACATCATATTGGTTTAGTTCTCGGGCAAACTCACGCAGCTGCTGAGCAGAAATACTGATAATGATAATATCAGCGAATTCAACAGCATCTGTCAAATCAGTAGTAAAGTCTATACTATCAGGTAATGTCAGATATTCGTTCTGTCTCGTCTGCATCAATTGCTCAAAATGTTCTGAATTGGCTCTACCCCATATCAAAACCTGATGGCCGATACGCTGAAGATACCAGGCGAGAAATGAACCCCAGCGGCCTGATCCCAAAACTGAAATATTCATGATCCAGCTCCTTTCAACACTGTTTCCGCCTCTAGCTTACCAGAACGATGTTATAATTATAACATAAAGCAGCCTTGTTACTCCCAGGTTTTGTCTGCGAGATAACAAGGCTGTCTAACTAAACTCATCCATCGATTGTCCTCCCGAACCTATTACGATACAATCCTTCCTATTAACTGTAAATTACTGCGCAGCCAACGGAAGAAATTCACAACATTAGCTTCGTCAATTATTATTGATTCGTTGTCTTGGTAGAGTACCAATCCGCACTGATCATCATTGATTGGACTCCATCCGAATAGAATATTGTCGTTCTTGGACAACATGAGTCCCACTAACATATTTGCGCTTAACTTGTCATGTTTTGTGATCAGAACTTCAGTGATACCTTGGATTAAATACTCACTTTCATCCCACCAGAATTGAATCACTCCATGGTGCGAGTTGCTGACGACTTTAAGCGCAATTTGAACGTCTGTCTCAGAACGTTCAATCAGAATAAGCTGTCCTAAGTATTCCCCTACCGACCATTCACTAATTAGGTTTGTTCGCATGTGTACTCTCCTCTCTGCACAACCCACCTCCTGTCTGATACGTTTTCTATGGCAACAATCCCTGTTGTAACTGGTTGTTTCATCATGGTACCATATAATATTCGATTTGTCAATCACACCTATTGCCCAGAACTATTGTATCTTAGTTCTGTCACTGCTTTGCTCAGTTCTAAGACAAACTCTGGAGTTCCAGACGTGTAAGGGCCAAGATCATTAGCGTCAAAATAGACAATAATACGGTTCTCAGTCAGATAAAATGAACTTATCTTGGACAAGTATGACATATCGATTTCGTCAACAAAATATGCAGCAGGGTTTTGCCTGATCTGGTTGTTAATGGTTTTGAGGAGGATACGTCGTTCTAGTTCAGTCGGAAAGAGATCCTCAAATTCAATAATCCGTCCTGTTGTTAAATCGATATTGACAGTCTCACGATACTGAGCTTGATAAATCTTATCCGCATAGTGGTAGAAACTGACAGTAACACTGAGAATTCCACCTGAATTATAGTTTACTTTGTATTTGACCTCAGTCGTATAATGCGGCCATTCTTCAGGAGGTATTCCCATATTCCTCAAGAAACTGATGGTGTTAGACTCCACTTCGTCATCATAACTTGTTATCCCGTCATAGAACATAATATTAATTTGCTCATACAGTTCTGTGTCCGCCAAACCGTGGATAACGGGAATGTTAAGAAAACTGTAATATGAAGGAGTAATTTTCTCCCGTATGCGATTGAGAACAACAATGTCATTGTTTGGTCTGCCGCCAATTATCCGATACCAATAGGGATTTACTGTATATTCAGCATAAACAACACTTGTATCCAATAAGGCTCCTGTCAGGGAGATGATCATAAACCCAACTAAGATTATCGCTACATGTTTAGCGAGATGCACTCTTATCCCTCCCGCTAAGATAAGTCGTAGAAGCTCATTCTCTTGTGTCCGTTAGCTGAGGGATACTTTCTCTCCGCGCATGCAGCTCTTCTAAAATGGGAATGGCTATTTCCACCAATATAGGATCAAACTGTGTGCCGGCATTAGCGCGAATTTCCAGCAATGCTTCTGCATGAGACATTGGCTCGCGGTAAACACGATAACTAGTCATAGCATCATAAGCATCAGCAATTGCCAAAATACGGCATTCAATAGGAATCTCCTCTCCCTTTAAACCAAGCGGATAACCTTTACCATCCCAACGCTCATGGTGACAGAGAATTAATCGAGAGACTCCAGCCAAGTGCGGTGAAGAGGTTGCAATCCGATAGCCTTTTTCGGGATGTTGTTTCATGATTTTCCATTCGCTTTCAGTCAATGGTCCATTCTTCGTTAAAATGCTGTCGGGAATCCCTACTTTACCTAAGTCATGAACTTTGGCCAATAATGCCAAGTCTGTCTTTGGCGCTTCAGACAGCTGCACCCTGTCAGCAATCTCTAAGCAAATGACCTCAATCCTTGCAGCATGACCATGGGTGACATAGTCCCGTTCTGCTAAAGCAGCCATCAATGTCCTCACAATTTCCGACTTCATACTAGCACTGCGGTAGAGTTTATCATGAAGCATGCGGTCATCAGCCAGCTTGTACACTTCCGCCAGTGAAATGGAAGGATTATCTGCTGTCGCATAGCCTAATGATATGCTCAAAGGCAGAGTGGAATTTGCATCGTTATAATCGGTTACAGCAGTGCGAATCGCTTGAACCAGTGCCTGTGCTCGGGCTTCAGAACATTTTGGCAAAAGAATACCAAACTCATCCCCACCAAGGCGGGCAATTAATCCTTCTTCGCCGATTTCTTGTTTGAGTATTTTGGCAAAAGCGCGAAGTATTTTATCACCACTTGGATGACCCATACTGTCATTAATGATTTTTAATCCATCCAAATCCGCGATAATCAGCGACACAGGATAGTCTTTTGCTGAATCTATTTTAATGATTTGCTCTTCAAAATAAGTGCGATTGTACAAACCTGTGAGAACATCATGCATACCCAAAAATTCAAGACGTTTTTGATAATGAATCCGTTCAGTGATGTCCCGCAGTAAACCGCTAAAGCCAATTATCTGGCCGCTGCTGTCCTTGATTAAGTTGATGGAAGCTTCTCCATAACAGATAGAACCATCCTTCCGTTTCAACTTGATGGTGTTGATACGTTTCGAACCTTGATCGGACCAAATCTCCCTGAATAGCTTGAAAGCTTTGCGCTTTTCCACACAGAGCGACAGCATGTTGACTCCAGCAAGCTCACCTAACTCATACCCAAGTAATTCGTACAAAGACTGGTTGCAGAACACAATCTTTCCTTCCAAATTAATTTCATAATACCCCTCTTGCATGTTAGCCAGTATATCACGGTATTTCTTCTCTGATAGCCGCAGAGACTCCTGAATTTGCTTACGGATAAGCGTATCCTCTAAACTACGGACAAAGATGGCATATAGCCTCTGATCTTGTATGGATAAAGCGTCTTCTTGCTCAAGATAGATGAAACTGTTGGGCATGGCAAAGCGGTGCATAAATGCACTAGCTTTTATTTTTTCTGGCTCACATAAGGGTTCTTCATGTTCCATAAAGCCCCAAGATCCACTGCAAGTAGTCAGGACAGGATCGGCCAATGACAAAAACAGTTTCTGTACACCCAATAACCTGCTTGCTTTTTCAATCACTTGTTGAAACAACTCTGGGCCAGGTAATTCACTATTAAATGAAATCACATCAAGAGTCAGGAGTAATTCATACGCTTGAGAGCTCATGCGCCCTCACCTCCGACTGAAACGGATAGAGATTTGCAATAGAATAAAGGCGTACCCAACGGACAGCTAATTGCGCCATATGTGAGCAGTCCAAGAGTAGGCAGGTCCTTTAGTACTCGGAAAATGTTGTCCATTTCATGAACAAAATCATGCTGCAGCAGCTCTTTTCTGGAAAAGTCATCAAACACCAAGGCGAACTGAGGCTGCGCATGCCGATTAAATGCTTCTTCCACAATTCTCTTTGCAATAGCCGGCAGTGCAGGAACACTGGTGGTCATTAAGCTGGTCATTGACCTTTGGGTGATCTCTGTCACACAAATTAAGGCCTGATCCTGTGTGCCAATAATGTCACGTACTAAATACTCTTGATTCTTGCAAGGAATGCCCAGCTGAAAACGTTTGTCTATAGAAGCGGCATCTTGGTCTACCAGCTGATTTATCATCTTGCGGTAACGTTCTAACGCTGGCTGACCATCAAGTTCGTACACAACATTGCGATCTGCTTTGGTCACTAACATTGGTTCACCAAATGGCATCCACCCATGGCCAATACGGTGCGTAAAACAGACACCATTAAGCAAAACAGCAGCAATGCCATTAGTGCTCAAACCTTTATTAGTAAACTGTGCCATAATCCCTGATCCATAATAGTTGAACCCTGGGCCAAGACGGGAATAGACACCGCGTATTAATGCCGATACTTGTACTTGACAAGCGCTCGGAAACATCATCACAGTCCCTGAACTGTGGTTTGCAGCAGCTAAAGCGTCACCAACCTGTTGTCCTGATGCAAAAACGTGCTCAGGATCCAGATCAAGTATCGCAGTAGTGGCAGTGATGCCAGTTAAAGCCAACACACTCACGCCTTGATTTATCACACCTTTATAAGTAAGCAACCCAGCAACCGATCCACCGATATATTCTCGGTCATGAAGTTCCGTTTTTGCGGCTTCCCATACTTGTTGAGGATCGTAATCCCCAGCATAGAACACAAATGTTAAATCGGGGAACTGTAAACTGTGTAGTGCTTGATGTAAAGCTTCTTTCACGGCCTGTCTGGCATTGCTCAGTTCACTTACTCCTATACCGATCTGCACTACCATTCCCCCCTTCATTTCCGTTATTTTCATTTCTGCCTAAATGCTGCATTTTCCTGCATAAATAGAAATAACCCCTGCCACATGCACAGGGGTTATTGTGTAACGAACTCTCAGCCAAAATAAGCCTGGTTCCAACGAATCTCTTTCTTGAACTGATTAATATCAGTTTGATCATTAATGACCAGACATTCAATACCAGCCATTTCTGCAAAGTCAAGCATATGCTGTGTATTGAGTGCTTGACTGAAACTGGTATGATGCGCACCTCCACCGAGGATCCATGCAGCAGCTGCTGTGGGCAAGTTTGGTTTGGGAATCCACAGAGCTCTAGCAACAGGAAGTTTCGGTAGATTTTCTGGCTGCACAACCTCTACTTCATTAACGATCATTCGGAACCGGTGTCCGAGATCAACAACCGTAACAGCAATAGCTGGGCCATTAGGTGCAGTAAAGATAGAACGTACCGGATCTGCTTTACCTCCGATAGAAAGAGAATGGATTTCCAAGCGTGGCTGATCACCAGCCAGTGATTCACACACCTCAAGCATGTGAGCACCTAAGATCTTCATATTCCCCGGTTCCAGGTGATAAGTGTAATCTTCCATGAAGGAAGTACCACCCTTAAGCCCAGTTGCCATTACTTTCATAACCCGCAGTAAGGCTGCTGTTTTCCAGTCGCCCTCAGCGCCAAAGCCATAGCCTTTCTTCATCAGGCGCTGGACCGCTAAACCAGGCAACTGTTGTAAACCGTGTAGATCTTCAAAAGTAGTAGTAAAACCAGTATAACCGCCATCATCCAAGAATTTCTGAATACCCAGTTCATAACGGGCTTGAATGGCCAATGCATCCCGATGTGCGCCATTTGGTTTCAAGCAGTCCATCATCTGGTATGTCCGATCATACTCAGCAAGTAGATCGTTGACCTCAGCATCACTAACCTGATTGACTACAGCTACCAAGTCACCAATACCATAACCATCGACAGCAAAACCGAATTGGATTTGGGCACTCACTTTATTGCCTTCAGTTACCGCTACATTGCGCATGTTATCGCCAAATCGAGCGATCTTAGTACGCTGCCATTCATGCCAGCCAAGTGCAGCACGCATCCATCCAGCCAGCTGACTTTGTACATCAGAATCTTGCCAATGGCCAACGATTACTTTACGGTCAATGCCCAAGCGGGAAACAATGAATCCAAATTCCCGACCACCATGTGCTGATTGATTGAGATTCATAAAGTCCATGTCGATGGCATCCCAAGGAATGTCCCGATTGAACTGAGTGTGTAAATGGGCTATAGGCTTTTGTAAACGCTTAAGTCCATTAATCCACATTTTTGCAGGTGAGAATGTATGCATCCAGGTAATGAGCCCTATGCAATTATCTGCCAGATTAGCCTCCAGGCAAACTTGAGTAATCGCATCGGCTGTGGTAAGTACAGGTTTGTAAACAATTTTAACAGGGATTTGCTCAGACTTATTCAATTCATCGACAATGATCTGGGCATGTTCCGCTACTTGATTCAGTGTTTCTTCACCATAAAGATGTTGGCTGCCAGTTAAAAACCATACTTCATAATGTTTTAAATCACGCATGATATGACCTCCTCTTGATTTTATTTCTTAACCCCTGCAATAACGCAGGCAGTACAGTGACCGCAGCAATCGAACTAACCCCCATAGCCAAAGCCATCAGCACACCGAATATAGATAACGCAGCAAAAAGCGAAAAACAGAGGATTAAAAATCCGGCAATTAAAGTAACTGCATTGATAACAATAGCATGCCCGGCAGTAGCGATGCTAATCTGACAAGCTGTGTTTAAATCATGCCCGACACTTTCTTCCCTATTCACCCGACTAATAAGATGGATTGAGTAATCAATCCCCATGCCAATGGCTATGCTGCCCATAAGCACAGTCGCAGCGTCCAAGGGAATACCCAGCCAACCCATAAAACCAAAGTTAATGCCTAAGGTAAACACTAATGGAATCATGGCCAAAAAACCTTCTACAAAGGAACGATAAAAGACGATTAATAACAGCAGTACTGTTAATGTTGACCAAACGACACTTGATATTTGGCTTTCAGAGAAACGCTGCATATGATGTTGTATGACTTTTGGCAGGCCAGCAACCAGAATGGTCACTCCCTCTGGAGCCAGCTCATTCAGTCCGCGCTCTAACTCAATTAATGTTGTAGCCAATTGGTTAGTGTCGCTGCTTCGTATCCAGGCATGAATCGCAGCTTTTTGCTGTTGATCGCGGCTAACAAAAACATGAGTCAAACTGGTAGGCAACTGCTGATATGCAAGAGGAACTAAATTTTCATGCAGTTCTCCATCAGGACTGAAATCTCTGGCCAAAGATGCCATCGACAGCGTATGACTGATCAACGGGAAAGAGTTGACATATTGTTCCATCTCATCTACTACTGGTAAAAACTGTGGGTTGAGAGCACCATAAGGTTTGTTTGTATTAACAACAATCAGTACCTGCTGAGAACCGCCAAAGTATTGCTCGTACACGCGAATTCCTTTGGCAACCGTACTGGAATTGCGGAAATACCGAGCAATGTTCGCTTCCACTGTGATCCGTGGAATACCTATTGCGCATAGTAAGAGGACACTCACACCGATCACTGTAACTAGTTTTGTATGCTTCATCACCCATCTGCCAATACGCTCTAACAGCACTGTATCCATATGTGATATACTTTTATCGACTTTTTTTGATTTTGGTTTTGGCATTACATTTAACAGTGCTGGAATTCCACAGATGGCAAAAACATATGCAACCATGACTCCGATACTGGAAAACGTACCAAAATCCTTAACAGGAATCACTGTTGATGTGCGTAACGAAAGCAAACCCACAGCTGTGGTTACAGACGTCATGGTGCAGGGTGGGATCATTTCCGCCATTGCGTTTAGGATTGCTGTAAGCTTGTCGTCAGTGTGCTGTAGTTCTTCCTGGTATTTATGGAGAATATGTATGCCATCTGCTGAACCTACAACAATGAGGATCACAGGCAGGACAACACTAACAAGTGTCAACGGCACCTGCCACCAGGCCATCAATCCCAAACTGACAACCAATGCTATGACAATCGTGGCACCCGGGATTAGTACTCCCAACCAGCTCCGAAAACTAAAGATCAAAACCGCAACTACGATTAAAGCAGCCAATGGGAAGAGGAGCAGGACATCCTGGCGGACACCCATATCAACCGATTGGGCTAAAAAGCAAGTTCCTGTCAAATAGTAATTATCCTTACCCCACTTTTGCTTTAGAAGTGCTTCCAGTTCTTGAACAGCTTTTTTGCCCCGCTGGGAATAACTTCCGCTGATATATACTTCGATTAGCATTGCTTGATTATCGGGGCTGATCATCCGTTTGCCATTCGGGCTGAGGGATAAACGGGCACGAAACTGTTCAACCTCTGCTGTGCTTGCAGGGATCCGTGCAGCTACCGGTAAAACCTGAACCATAAATCCAGATAATGAATAATAAGAAGCATCAAACGGACTAATAACTTCAAGGACATTGGCAACACCACGGATACTCTCTATGACGCTCGCTGCTTTTTGCAGGATCTCTGGATTGCTCATGTCGCCAGTTAGCACCACATACAGGGGGTCGCCAACGATAAAATCACGAGCTGCTGTTTCAATAGCCCGTGTTTCTGCCTCACTGCCAGTGGTAAGTTTAGCGACATCAGTATCAATGTAAATATTAGGGAGCTGGACACCAAAGGCTAGTGTAATTGCTAAAAAGCTGATGATAATCAGCCAAGGATGTCTGCAAGAAAACTGTGGAATCGAGTGTTCAAGAAAATACTTCAACCGATGTTTCATTTTCACTTTCCTTCTTTTCCCCTTCTGTGCCCGAAATTATTTAATATATTCTCTGCTGCATACCCAAAAATCCTGCCCTTTTTACAATTATTGACAATTATTGTCGAGTTTTCTATGATAGCAATATGATAGCTACAGGAGTGATCACTATTAATCAAATCATTGGCAAGAAAATCATTTGGCTCCCAGAAACAACGTCTACAAACGATATAGCTAAAATTCATGCCCAACAAGGTGCCCCAGAAGGGTTGGTTATTGCTGCTGAACGCCAGACCAATGGGCGGGGTCGTCACCAGAAAGCCTGGGTATCTCAACCTGGCGGTTTATATTTTTCGATTATCCTCCGGCCTGCGATTCCCGTGGAGCGGCTCGCCACAATTACTCTTCTGGTAGGCATAAGTGTTGCTGACGTACTGTACAAGGCATACCAGCTTCCTGTTCGGTTGAAATGGCCTAACGACATATTACTCCACGGCAAAAAACTGGCTGGTATTCTAACTGAAGCCTCTAGTGCAGGCATGAATGTTAATTATGTGATTGTGGGAATAGGGGTTAACACCAACCAAGACAGGCATGCTTGGCCAGAAGAAATACGCTCAATTGCTATCACGCTGCAGGAAGCTATCATTCAAAAGGTAAACAATCAGCAGCTGCTGCAGCAGATTCTCAGTCAATTGAATCATTATTATCATCTATTGTTAAATGATCAGCTGCAGATTGTAAATACGTTCAAACGCTATGACGTCACGCTTGGTCGGGACGTGATAGTTACTACCCAATGCGAGCAATTCACTGCTAAAGCCTTGGACATCAGTAGTGATGGCGCATTAATTGTCCAAAAACCTGACGGGACACAACAAAAGCTCTGGGCTGGAGATATCTCATTAGGAAGGTATTATCATGAAAGTTAAAACTCTTGCCTACATCTCATTGTTGACTGCTCTGACAACTGTCGGCGCAATAATATCTATACCTTTGCCATTCTCACCAGTGCCGCTTACATTACAGCTGCCCTTTACTTTGATTTCAGGAGTCGTGTTAGGGCCAAAATACGGTGCATTCTGTCAACTCTTGTACCTCGCTTTGGGAGCGGCTGGTTTACCCGTATTTGCTCAGCACCGCGGTGGGTTCAATATGCTGTGGGGGCCAACATCTGGCTTTTTGTGGGGCTTTGTGCTAAGTGCTTATGTAACCGGTTGGATTGCCCAGCGCACCAGGCCAGAATCCAGCCAGTCAATATTCCTTTGCCTTGTGGTCGGTCTATTGGTAATCTATTGCTGTGGAATTGCAGGATTACAACTTGTCGTAGGATATGATTTGGTACAAGCAGTGACCTATGGTATTATGCCCTTCATCATAGCTGATTTGGGTAAACTGATAGTAACTACCTTGATTCTACAGCGGCTTAATAAGCTAGGATGGACACAGTATCGCTCCAAATAAACACAAAAAACTCCCCTGTGCCAGATACTGTACAGGTATTGTACTCCCTCGCACAGGGGAAGCGTATATACTTCAGAACTTAATTCTGACCATAATAAGCGTTCTTTCCATGTTTGCGCAGATAGTGTTTGTCCAGTAGGTATTGAGGGACGCTGCGCATCTCTGGATTGACACTGACCGCAAATACCGCCATTTTCGCTACTTCCTCTAATACAACACTGTTTTTCACAGAATCTGCAGCATTTTTACCCCAAGTAAATGGGCCGTGCTGAGCAACCAAGACTGCTGGTACAGCATCAGGATCAATATCAGCAAAGGTTTCCACAATTACTTTACCAGTATTCAATTCATAGTTATTTTCTACTTCCGCATTGGTCAACGGCCTGGTGCAGGGAACTGCGCCATAAAAGTGATCGGCATGGGTTGTACCAAAGCAAGGAAGCTCAAACATAGTTTGGGCCCATGCAGTAGCATAAGTTGAATGTGTATGAGTAACTCCACCTATATTTGGAAAGTTGCGGTATAACTCTAAATGCGTTGGTAAATCAGAAGACGGACGCAAATCCCCCTCGACAATCTCACCATCTAGATTAACAATTACCAACTGCTGCGGTGTCAATGTTTCATAAGGGACTCCACTTGGCTTAATGACCACCAACCCCTGCTCACGGTCGATACCACTAACATTGCCCCAGGTATAAACCACTAAGCCGCGTCTCTGCAACTCGAGGTTGGCTTCAAAAACCTCTTCCCGTAATTTTTCCAACAACAAAGTTCCTCACATCCTTATAGTTTTCTGAGACTGTCTTCTAATAGACCACCAATCTCTAGATATTTTTGATAAACCGCCTGATACTTGGCAGCTTGTTCTGCTTGTGGATAATATGTCTCGCTGAAACGGGTGCCCATATGCTTCTGTGCTTCTTTCACATCAGCATATTCTCCTGCAGCAACAGCAGCAAACATGGCAGCGCCAAGTGCACAGGTTTGATCTGATTCGGTAACCTTAATCGGCATATTAAACACATCGGCAGCCACTTGCATCACAAAAGGATTCTTCTTGGGAATTCCACCCAAAGCAATAACTTGTTCGATTTCCACACCTTCATCCCGGAAACGGTCAATTACCGCTTTTGCTCCAAAAGCAGTAGCCTCAACTAAGGCTCTGAAAATCTTGGGAGCATCAGAACCCAGGTTTAACCCAACTAAAGCACCCTTGAGCGACTGGTCGGCATCGGGAGTTCTTCTGCCATTCAACCAATCCAAAGCTACCAGCCCAGTCTCTTCAATAGCTACTTTTTCTGCAGCTTTAGTCAAACGCGGCAGAATTTGCGCCGAAATCTGTTCCACCAACTCTTCACTGACCATACCAGAATCACTTAAATCAATCAATGGCCAGAGCAATACCTTCTTGAACCAGGCAAAGACGTCTCCAAAAGCTGATTGCCCAGCTTCCAATCCAACCATGCCAGGGATTACTGAACCATCAACTTGGCCACAAATACCCCTGATAAGCTTGTTCCCCATCACTTCATAGGGAGCAACCATGATATCGCAGGTGGAAGTACCCATGATCTTCACCAGTGTTCCATCGGTTACTCCACCACCTACGGCACCCATATGGGCATCAAAAGCGCCAACAGCAATAGCAATACCAGGTTTTAAACCAAGTTTCTGCGCCCATTCTGGACACAATGTGCCAGCGACCTGGTCTGAAGGATAGGTTTCTTGAGGCATGTTCTTCGTTATACCTTTCAGTAATGGATCAATACCAGCAAAGAAATCATCGCTGGGCAGACCATTCCATTCTGCATGCCACATAGCTTTATGACCGGCAGCACAACGACTGCGCTTGATCGCATCAGCAGACTGCACACCAGACAGCAGTGCTGGGATCCAGTCACAATGTTCTATCCAGGTATAAGCAGCATTTCTTACAGCCTCATCTTCCCGGTAGACATGCAAAATCTTGGCCCAGAACCACTCCGACGAGTAGATTCCACCTACATATTTAGTATAATCAATTGGTGAATGATTCCAAGCATAATCGTTAATCTCAGCAGCTTCTTGCACAGCGGTGTGATCTTTCCAAAGAATAAACATGGCATTTGGGTTATCAGCAAACTCTGGGCTAAGTGCTAAAGGTTTGCCTGTACGATCAACGGCGCAAGGGGTCGAACCAGTGGTATCAATACCGATTCCCACTACCTGTTCGGCTACTTGTGAAGGCAGCTGTGCCAAAGCGTCTGTGATACAGGCAGTCAAACTTTCAATATAATCGAGAGGATGCTGTCTGAATTGATTTTTACTGGGATCACAGTACAAGCCTTGTGCCCATCTGGGGTAATAAGCAACGGCTGATGCTTCTTCTTTACCTGTTCGGACATTAACAACAAGAGCCCGTACAGAATCAGTACCAAAATCTACACCAATCACATATTTATCCATGATTACCGCTCCTCACCAATATTGTTACTTCTAATGATTTCAGCAAACACATTCAACTTTCCTGCCTAAACACAACAACCGGAGAACCGTATCCTAGTTCTCCGGAATGATGATCTGCTGCCCAACCTTTAACTTAGTTGGATCACTGATTCTATTGTATGCCATTATCTTATTTATAAAACTCTGCGTGGGTGGGTTTTCAAACTGCGCTGCCAGATCCCAAATAGTGTCACCACGTTGAACGGTAATCACAACACCCGCATGTACAGCGTTTTCCGGTGCACGGTCAACCTTGAATTGGTCAACAGATGATTTTTCTATTTGGTTGATGAGTGTCTGCTCCAGCTCATCAAGGCGCCCAAGCAGCTGGTTGTACTTGTCATTCAACAGCTGCTCCATCTCCTTCATTGCAACTTGCAACTCTTCTGCAGCCACCTGTTGTGCGTCTACAGCCGTATGTAAGCTGGTCAATCTCTCTTCCATGGAAGATAGCTGTTTGAGCTGATCCTGTAACCAAGCATAATCCACCTCATTAGCAGGCATATTGCGAAGGGTTTGTTCTAACAGGAGCAACCGCTGTCCTATAGAAGCTACTTCTTTTGATATGTCCTCAGCTAAGTTTTCCACAGTGACAATCAGTGGATCAGTTTCCTGCTGATCCATACGATAAGCGTGCCATAAAACAAATGAATTGATGCCAATGCAGATGATAGCTAAAATCAAAGCGACTTTGATAGCGAGGTGGCTATGTACTTTTTGAATTGACTCTTTACCCTGATTCTGTTGCATGTTCATCACTCCATTCTGTTTACAGTTGTATATCACTTTCACATACTGTTTAAGATAATATAGTCTTGATATATTAAAATTCAGCTTTCTCTCATAAATATCCTTTATTCTTAACCAATTAATCCAATTGTTATGATAATATCAGAAAAAAGATTATTGACAAGCAAAGAGGTTTTTGTGAATAAATAATGAATTATCTTATATAAATACTATTTGCTAAATGTTATGGAATGGAGGAGGTAAAATGCTTAAAGGTGATCGCTGGCGGATTGGCAAATATGGTTTGCTAGCTGTTGTACTTTATTGGTTAATTGCCACAATAAAAAGTACAATTTTGATTGCTGATAGCAGTTTCTGGGTCAACCTCTACTATCCAGGTGCTTGGGATCTTATCTTACGCCTAATCACTGTAGTTGGGATCCTTGTCGCCACCTACTTTATCTATCGCTTAACCACATCGCTTTCTGCTGAGAAGAATCAGTTAACAGAAGAACTCACCAATCTCCAGTACTTATTTGATGCAGCTGATTGTCCGATCATTGAACTGGACCAGGACCATAAAATCAAATCTGTGAATAAAGCTGCTGCGCTTTTGACTGGTATCAAACCCGAAGATTTACTGCTTCAAGATGCAGTCTCAGCTCTGTTTCATACTGACGCTCATGAACAAGTCCTAGCCTTGCTTGATAGTCCCAAGGCAGAAGATTCTGCTCAGACATTCAGGCTGAAGGTAAGACGCTTGGACAAATGCTATGTCACTGTTAAAACATCAAAAGAAATTGTTAATGGCAAAGTCCAACGACAGCTGCTTTTCCTTCACGACGTAACCCAGCAACTTAACGAATTAGAGGCACACTCACACAATCTGGCTACAATTACTGAAGCACTCAAGAATTGCTCCATCCCTCTTGTCCTGTTCACATCAAATCAAATTTTACTAACTACCAATGCTTTTATTCAACTGCTCAATATGGAGCCAGAGCAGCTCACCTTGGCCAATCTTCAGGAATTGGTGAATAAGTACACATCTACTCCCGATGCTCTAACCAGTGCACTGGACGCCCTCAGTCAAAATCAGCAGCCACAACATCTAGAACTTACCTGTAGTTCATCCAATGGTACTAATTCCTATATAGTCCACTTAACCACAACTGAAGCAAATTCCCCATTACTGGCTTGGGTTGAAGATATTACTGCGTTACGCGCAAGCCAGGCTGAAACTGCAAACTTGACAGCAGAATTAGAACAACTCCGCCAGAAAGAAAGTGAGTTACATAAAGAGCTGCAGCAGCATGCCGCAAACTATCATCTTGAAAAACAGCAATTGTTAGAGCAAATTGCTGCCGCTAATGAGCAAATCAATCAGTTGAACGCTCAAATTGCTCAATCCCAGGATTTGATCGTTAATCTGAAATCAGAAATGGAAAACCATATCACTGCATCTCAAACTATCAGGGATCAGTTGATTAAGTCAGAATCAGCAAACCAACAACTGCAGCGTGACTATGATCAGTTAAAAGATGAGTATACAGCAATTGATTTGCCAATCATTAAACTTACCTTCGATGGTCTGGTCACAGAAACTAATCATGCGGCTAAAGCTCTCCTTAATGTCGATACTGGTACCAACCTTGCTAACTACCTCTCAAACCAGGAGCAACGGCTGAAACTCGAGCAGTTGATTCGCCAGTTACAAAATGGCGATGCAAGTGCTGCCTGTGAGCTTGAGTTTTCTTGGAATCAAAAGAACATTGTCTTGGACTGCCGTGCACTGCGTCTACAACAATCACAAGCGCAGGTACTGCTGTATGGGTATGATATTACCCCATTCCAGCAAGCACAGAGAGAATTAGCTCTCACCTTAGACAGCAGCCGCTTCGAACTGGAAGACGTACTCAACGAAATTGAGATTGAACGTGAACGCATGAATGCCATTTTGGTTGGTATCAAAGATGGTATTGTGATCACAGATATGTACAACCGTGTGTTGAAAATGAATCCCGCTGCTGAAGATATTCTTGGTATTCGGCTCAGTCAAGCACTAGAACGTCCTGTACATTTCATTATTCGCAATCATGAAATCATCAGCCATATCCAGAAAACAGTACGGGAAGGTTTAAGCAACTACACCTTTACGTTGGAAATCACGCCACTGCACAGTCAATCACCTCAGCACGTCATCTGTACCACCACTCTGATCAAGGATCGCAATTTCCACGACCAAGGTATTATCATTCATTTTCAACCAGCTGACCAACCAGCCTAAAACAGAAAAAGTCCTACCCCCAACAGTGGCGGGTAGGACTCTTTTTTGCTCTTAGTAGGTTTCCTTGAAGACTTCGAAGAATCCTTGAGGATGTGCACAAGCTGGGCAAGTAGTTGGCGCTTCTGGCCCTTCGTGAATGTAGCCACAGTTGGTACACTTCCACAACACTGGTTGATCCTTCTTAAATACCTTGCCATTTTCAATGTTCTCTGCTAGTTTCAAGAAACGAATCTCATGGCGTCTTTCTGCTTCAATAATATACTTGAAAACAGCAGCGATTTCTGGGAAACCTTCCTCTTCAGCCACTCTGGCAAACTCAGGATACATGTGCTCCCATTCTTCATTTTCGCCAGCAGCTGCTGCCTTAAGGTTATCCAACGTAGTACCTTGAGCTACCGGATATGAAGCATTGGTAATCTCTACATGTGTGGGCAGCTCATCACCAAAACCAGCTAGTAAAAACTTCCAGAACCGCTTAGCATGCTCTTTTTCATTGTCCGCGGTCTCGATAAAAATGTTGCGAATTTGCTTATACCCTTCCTTATCAGCAATCGATGCATAATAGGTGTATCTGTTCCGAGCTTGACCTTCTCCAGCAAAGGCTTTAAGCAAGTTCTCAGCTGTTTTCGTACCTTTTAAACTCTTCATTTGTGTAACCTCCCTCTCTTTCATTTAATTTAAACGTGATCATCAATTTATATACCAATGATCACGCAAATTAACATTAATTTCTATCTTTTCGTGCAATAGAAAGGTTTTCCTGCAGACAAAAACCTAGATTTTTTGTCAAACTATACTAAAATAAAATGATTCGCATGCGAAATATTTCCATAGTAGTAAAGGAGGTGGACTAATGTGGAAAAAGACAGCCAGCTGCCTAAGCGGATCATTGATTTGCTGCAAGACGTAAGGAAAAATCTGGAAACATTGCTGCGATCTTATTTTAACCATTATCAGCTCAGTATCCCACAAATATCATTGATTGTGCTCTTACAAGAACATGATGAATTAAGTATCTCTGATATCAGCAAGAAAATGGGATTATCTAAAAGTACAGTCAGTGGTATTATTGATCGTCTTGAACGAATAAATATTGTCGAACGCAAAAGATCCGCATACGACCGACGGATTGTATCCATCTCATTGGTAGATCAACATAAACAGATCGCGGAAATCATTGAACAAAAATTCCGTGATTTTATTTTCCAAACCTTCCATGGCGTTCCCGAGCAAGATTTGATTGATATTTACACGGGATTAACCAAATTCAATCAAATTGTGCGTGATAACATGGAATTGGTGATCTATCCTGAGCAATAATCATAAAATTTAAATTTAAGAAAGAATGGAGTGGAAAAATTGCTGGCGGAGTTTAGTGTCAAAAAACCGTATACGATTATTGTAGGTATCATCATTATCCTCATCCTTGGTGCAATTTCCGTATACAACACTACCACTGATCTACTGCCAAATATCAACCTGCCCATCGCTGTAATCATCACTGCATATCCTGGAGCTAGCCCAGAGACTATTGAAATGAGCGTGTCACAACCCATTGAACAGGTTATGCTCACATTAAGCGATATTCAAAATGTATATTCATTTTCTTCCGAAAACGTTTCCATGGTCATGCTCGAGTTTAGTGAAATGCGCGATATGGATGCAGCAGTAGTAGAGATCCGTGAAAAATTGGATTTGATCACTGCATATCTGCCTAAAGATACTACTTCCCCTATGATTATGCGTATTAATCCCAACTTATTGCCAGTAGCGGTCCTATCAGTTGCTGTCCGCGGACAATCAGTTGCCGAAGCCAGCAAATTTATTGAGGATACCGTGATACCAGAATACCAAAAGATCCTGGGAGTGGCTTCAGTTTCAGCCACCGGTTTATCGCAAAAAGAGATTCATGTTACGTTGAATCAATCGAAAATCGATCAACAAAAAGCCAAACTCGAACAAATAGTGCAATCGGCACTGTTCTTGCCTAATCTCTTTATGCCTAAGATGGACTTAACGACTATGTTACAGCAATATGGGTTAGACTTGTCACAATTGCAGAACATAGAGGTCACCCCAGAACTGATCAGCGCCATACTCCAAGGCCAGAATATCAGTATGCCAGCTGGGTACCTCCAAGTGCATGACACTACCTATCTGGTGCGCGTTGGAGACCGAATCCGCAGTATTGAAGAATTGCAGCACTTACCACTGGTGAGTTTACCAATACCAAATCTCAAGCCAATCACCCTTGCGGATGTAGCAGATATTGAATTAATCAATAATACCGGTAAAACTTATACCCGTTTCAACGGTGAAGAAGCAGTAATGCTCATCATTCAGAAGCAAACGGATTATTCAACTGCCGAAATTGCGCGCAAAATCCGCGAGCGGACAAAAACCTTGAATAATAAGTATCCAGATCTACAAGTTACTTCACTATTTGATCAAGGTATTTACATAGACATGGTCATTGATTCCATCGTCTCAAACATTATTTACGGTGGCATTTTGGCAGTATTGACTCTTATTCTATTTCTGCGGAGTTTCAGACCAACCTTAGTAGTAGCCGTCTCAATCCCAATCAGTATAGTTACCACCTTTGTTTTAATGTATTTTAGCAAAATAACTCTTAATATTATTTCTCTTGGCGGGTTAGCGTTGGGAGTAGGCATGCTGGTTGACAACTCCATTGTCGTTATCGAAAATATTTACCGTCTACGCAGCGAAGGCAAGTCAGCAAAAGAAGCAGCAGTTGCTGGCGCTAAGCAGGTGGCTGGTGCCATTACCGCTTCCACCTTGACTACGATTGCGGTATTCCTACCTATAGTCTTCACCCAAGGATTGACACGGCAGATTTTCAGCGACATGGGATTAACGATTACTTACTCTCTCACGGCCAGTCTGCTGGTGGCTCTGACGTTCGTACCAATGATGGCTTCTCGCTCCCTGGGAACAAAGATACCAACGGAAAACCGTTTCACTGAACGGTTGAAAACACGTTATTCGCGCATTCTCCAATGGTCGTTAAATCATCGTGCTGCTGTATTAGTAGGGGTAGTTATCCTATTTGCTGTCAGTTGTTTTGGCATGTGGCAAATGGGTACCGAGTTTATCCCAACTGCTGATACAGGTCAAATCATGATGCAAGTTACTTTACCTAGTGATGCCACGTTTGCTGACGCTATTGCTTCAGCGGATGAGATCACCGCGATTCTGCGGACGATTGATGATATCGACACTATAGGTGTTTCTTTAGGCAGTCCGCTTTCCAGCATTGGCTTGAGTATAGGTAAGTCCGAAGAAAACACTTTATCCTTTTATCTGCTGCTAAAAGAAAAACGCCAGCGTACCAGTATGGCGATTGCTGAAGAAATCCGCCAGCGCACCTCTAATGTGAACGCCGAAATAACTGTGAGTGAATCCTCTTTGGATCTGAGTATTTTGAGCGGTGGTGATATTGCTATCAATATCCGCGGGCCAGAGCTTGATACTCTACAAAGGATTGCACGTGATGTTGCAGTGATCGTCGCTGAGACAGAAGGAACAATCGAGGTTTCGGATGGCTTGGAAGACACAGCACCGGAATTTCGTATTACTGTGGATAAGCAAAAGAGTATCGCCAAAGGCTTAACAGTCGGGCAAGTACTGCTCACAGTCAATCAGCGTTTAGGTTCTAATAAAGCAGCTACTACTCTAACCATTGGTACGGATGATTATGCTGTTTATGTGAAAGATGATCCAAGCAAAAATCAGCTGTCTGTAGAGACATTGAAGGATATTCAGATTGAATCACCTTTAGGTGAATCAGTTTTATTAGGTGATATTGCTACCATTGAAACAGCTGAAGGGTTTACCTCCATTATGAGGCAGAACCATCAGCGGACTGTCACAGTAACTGGTTCAGTAGCCGATGGATATAACGTTGGAATCGTCAGCCGGGAAATCGACCGTAAACTTCAGCATTATCAGCTTCCTGAAGGATATTCAATTGATTACAGCGGTGAACTACTGCTAATCCAAGAGTCGTTTGATGATTTGTTTCTGGTACTGGTCGTAGGAGTTATTCTCATCTACCTGGTGATGGTTGCTGAGTTTCAATCACTATTCTCACCATTCATCGTTATGTTTACCATACCACTTGGTTTTACTGGTGGTTTTTTGGGTTTGATTTTCGCTGGTTATCCACTGAGCATAGTGGCCTTTATTGGTTTAATTGTCTTGGCTGGTGTAGTAGTCAATAATGGTATTGTTTTAATTGATTACATCAACAACCTGCGCCGCGATGGACTTACTAAACGTGAAGCAATTGTTCAAGCGTGTGTGATTCGTTTGCGGCCGATCCTTATGACTGCACTGACCACAATTCTTGGTCTCTCAACTATGAGTCTGGGCGTAGGTGTAGGTACAGAGCTAATCCAGCCAATGGCTATCTCGGCCAGCTGTGGTTTGACTTATGCAACAGCGCTGACACTGCTTGTGGTACCAATACTCTACGACCTTTTCAACCGGGAAAAAGCATAACATAAAACACAGCCCTAGAGATCTGAACTACTTCTCTAGGGCTGTATGCTGTTTCTTAAGCTTTGTAAGGTGCGGTTAATTCTTTCACTGAACCATCTTGATGGCCAACTATTACCTTCGTAGCATAACCAACAAAAAGTCCATTATCAACGACTCCCACCACCCGGTTGATCTGTTCATGCAACTGGGCGGGGTTGGGAATGGCACCTATATGACAATCAAAAATATAATTCCCATTATCAGTTATGTAAGGATTATTGCCATCCATTCTCATTTGAGGATTCAATCCCATCTGTGTAAGTTTACGAACAGTCAGCTCCCACCCAAATGGAATGACCTCAACCGGGAGAGGAAATTTGCCCAACTGGTTGACCACCTTACTCTCATCCACGATGACGATAAACTGCTTGCTGGCAGCAGCTACGATTTTTTCTCGGAGCAGCGCTCCTCCTCCCCCTTTGATTAAGTTCCATTGAGGATCAACCTCATCTGCACCATCAATGGTGATATCAATACTGTCAATTTCTGCAAAAGGAACTAACTTGATACCGAGTTCATGAGCAAGTTCTTCTGAGCGTACAGAGGTAGCCACCGCGCGAATGTTTAGTCCTGCTTGTACCCGCCTGCCTAACTTTTGGATGGCATAGTACACGGTCGACCCTGTACCTAATCCCACTGTCATTCCCTCTGATATAAAGTCAACTGCTCTCTCTGCTGCTACTCGCTTTGCTTCCATGATCCCACCTCGTGTCTAGTTATTTCTTATGCTTTTGTAGAGCATGACTAATCCGCTGCAGCAGGTTAAGGATCAGTTCACGCTTGATTAAGCCAAAAACAAACAGTGCAACAGCGATCACACTAATAACAATCACTGTCGTATAATCTCTTTCCAGCAAGTTTTCCCCCAAGTAAGCCGAAAGAAACACTCCTGGAATTCTGGCAATGGTCGTAACAAGTACAAAACTGAGTGGCTTAACTGGAGTCAGTCCGCCAACATACGTCAGCACATCCTTTGGCAGACCAGGAACAAGGAAAAGGAAAAAGAGCACTAGATTGGCCTTACTGCTCGTCATCAAAGAACGAAAGTAGATAAGCTTATCTGCTGAAACCATTAACCTTACTAGAGGATACCCCACTAGACGGGATAATCCAAAAGCTCCAAATGTACCGATAATCATACCAGTCAGCAGATACAAAGTCGCAAGCTCAGTTCCATATATGTAACCACCAGCAATCTGGATCACTTCACCAGGAATGGCAGCAACAACGATTTGTAAAATCTGTATACCAATAAATATTAAAACCCCCAGATGGCCATAGGAGAGAATTACACGGCGAAATCTTTCGAGGTCGCTGGCTAACTCTGTGATCTTGGGTACAAGTTCTATAGAACCATAACTCAAAACAGCCAAGACCACACAGGCAAGACAGATCTGCATGACCTTACGGCGATTATGCAACTCCGCCACCTCAATTCTGATCAAATCTTACTTTACAATTATACTATACAAGGGCCTAAGACTCAACCTTAGGCCCTTATACTAAACATGCCTTACATATCTTGGCGTACTTCTTCCCAGAGCTGCAGTATTTTTTGGACCAATGAATTTACTTCTTCGATCGCTTCACGAACTTGATTGGTAGCTTTACTGGACTGGTCAGATAACTCCCCAACTTCCCTGGCAACGATTTCAAAACCACGGCCATATTCCCCGACACGCGCTGCTTCGATAGCGGCATTAATAGCCACCATTTTGGTCTGACGTGATATGTGGGCAATACCATCGACAAGATTACCAATTTTTGAAGGTATAGTTGATAAGTCCATAATCATCTGCTCGACCATATCCTGCTGTTCTTTGATTTTTTGTGCCGCCAAGGCATTCTCTAGCTCAAGCTGCTTCTTGCTGGTGATATCATGACCAAAACCAATCAAACCGATAATATTACCTTCATCGTCCCTAAACGGGTATTTTTCGGTAATCTGCCATACTTCTTTTCCATCAGAACTAATCACCTGTTCTTCTAGATTGGTGATCGACTGTCCATGCTTGAGGACTTTACAGTCATCTTCATAATACTTCTCGGCTAGATACCGTGGGAATATATCAAAATCAGTCTTGCCAATGACATCTTCTTCACGAGTAAATCCAGCTTGTAAAATATTAATCTTGTTCGCCAAGATTTTTCTAGCATCTTTATCCTTAACATAAACCGAACTTGGTAGGTAATTAATGATAGCTTTCAATACACGTCGTTCCCATTCAAGCATGGTGCGCAGTTCCTCAGCTGTTTCATTACCAGTGAGCTTTGCAAAGAGAGCACTCATGTCGACAGTAGCCATGCAAACACTCCTTTTTCGTATTTTGCCGATAAATCTTATATTTATTATTTCGCTTATGAAATATGCATTTCCTGCCAAAAGTCATAATACTTATATAACGATATACTCACAATATTTTTGCAAATAAAACGACAAAAAAAGAAGCAAGTCAATCATTGCTTGCTTCTCCTGGAAATATTGAACCCCACTTGAGATTCTTGACTTGGCGATATAACTCTTTATCTTTCCGGCTGATGGTGCGTGAACTGATCCCTGCAGCCTCACACACACTCAAGGTCACATGGCCTTTACGGATTTGAGGATGGCGGATTATTCTACCTGAAACAGCTGCTCCGGGCTGACGGGATACTGCCAGATAAGCGTACTTTTCATCTTCATAAGCAAGATCACCTGCTTTCAGCTGCCGGTGCAGCCGGGTACGAGCCACTCGTTGAGCAAAGTGGCACCAGTCATCACCCACTATTGGGCATTCCAGATTATGGGGACAGGGTGCCACAACCACACCACCAGCAGCTAACAACTGCTCCCGCGCAGAGCGTATACAGGCAAAACCACCAGGTGTACCTGGAGCAATCAGTACCAGAGTTCCTGCGGTAACTTGCCACAATTGTTGAACCAATGCTTGGCGATCCTTAGGATCAAGTTCACCTAGAACATAAGCAGCCGTAACCAAATCAGCCACTGGCACCTTCCAATCCCGGGTAACATCTGCCTGGACCCAGTGCGCATGCTGCATCACTGGTCGCGTGCTATGTTTTGCTAATCTCTTTCCCAATGCAATCATCTCTGATTCTCGCTCGATCAAGATAATCGTCTTTAAATCCGGATACAGTTCTGCAGCCGCCCACATTACCGTACCCGGACCTGTCCCAATATCCAACAGTGAGTTCGGATTAAACTTTTGAACTGCCCGCACTTGTTCCAAGACAGCATGGACAGCAGCATAAGTGGCCGGCATCCGAAAAGCTGCATAGGCTTGAATTTCGTTGATGCTGTGTAATAAAGATCTTCCATCAGCGTGCTGATGACGGTATCGAAGTGAGAGAGCAGCTGCTGCTTTGGATAATGCCGCTGGAGACTGATTTCCCAGTTCTATCTCCAGTGCTTTTCGCAGTTCTGCTGGAAGATCCATTAAATGACGTTCCTTTCTTACTTGACTGGCATTCTAAAGCCCATAGCTTCTCGGACTTCACCTAGGGTCTGCTGTGCTAAAACCCGTGCACGATCTCTTCCGGCTAAGAGAATCTGCTCTAGTTCTTGGGGCCGCGACAAGATCTCCATTTTCCGTTCCCGAATTGGTGCCAAAGCTGTGACAATAGCCTCAGCTAAAGCTTGCTTCAAGTCAGCATAACGGAGTGTCTGATTGGCAAACTCTTGATGGAAGTGGGAAACTGTCTCTGCATCAGCAAAGGCTTCCAGCAAAGTAAATAGATTTTTGACTCCTGGTCCCATTTCGCTGCTCAGTGGGCCTGGATCAGTCACAGCACGGCGAATCTTTTTGCGGATTACCTCATCAGAATCATCAATGGCAATATAGCTGCCCTCAATACTTTTTGACATTTTGCTGGTTGGGTCATTGAGAGCCATCACCCTAGCTGTCTTGGTGAGCAGTGGTTGAGGTTCTGGCAATATCTCACCAAACAACGTATTAAAGCGGCGAGCTATCTCCCGAGTTAATTCTAGATGCTGCAGTTGATCTTCTCCTACAGGGACAAACTCAGCTTTATAAATCAGGATATCTGCTGCCATCAAAATGGGGTAATTCATTAATCCCGCATAAACTCCACCTTTTTGCCGTTCTGACTTATCTTTGAACTGCGTCATTCTTTCTAGCGCACCAATCGAAGTAATGCACGTTAATAGCCAGGTAAGTTCAGTATGTTCTGGTACAGTTGACTGCACAAACAGTGTAGCCTTTTCTGGATCAATTCCTGCTGCAAGCAGCGTAGCAGCTAAGTCCAATACACGTTCTGGCAATTTGGCTGGATCATATTCAATAGTGATAGCGTGATAATCCACAACACAAAAGAGACTTTCGTATTGATCTTGGAGTTTAACCCAGTTTTTCACTGCTCCCAGGTAATTGCCAATGTGAATCGTGCCAGTAGGTTGAATACCTGAAAAAACCCGCTGCATATCTTCTCCTCCTGTTCGTTTTCAGAATTAAAAAAACTCGTCCCATAGGGACGAGTTGATCTCGCGGTACCACCCTAGTTAGTTAAAGCAACAGCTTTAACTCCCTCTATGCCTGATAACGGTGGCTGCCGGTTTAGCCTACTCCCAATAGGTTTCGGTAAACAGCTCCCAGGCCCATTCCCCTGCACCACTTTGCTGATTCACACCATCCACCAGCTCTCTGATAAAGTGCTGACAAGGTACTTGCCCTGGTCATCGCTTATATCTATATAATCATTTTCATTATAATCAATTTACTGCGGAAAAGCAACAGCACAGCTACTTGAGCATCTTATCAATTAAGGCCATTACCTCATCAATCTTGTCCTGGGCTGCTTGGGTGGAAAAGGCTTCTTTCACGCAGTGACTTAGGTGACCATGCAGAATCTCTTTGTTCACGGCGCGTAGAATCGCCTGAACTGCCAAGATTTGATTGGAAATATCGATGCAATAGCGATCTTCTTCCACCATTTTCAACAAGCCATCGATTTGTCCACGAGCTGTTTTGAGCATCCGTACCACGTTTTCCCGATCTGATCGCATAACATCTACTCCTTGCTTTCCCTGAACTTAGGCTGAAACATCTTTAGCCGCAATGCATTAGTGACCACGAAAACTGAACTTAAACTCATGGTTGCTGCGCCAATCATAGGGCTAAGTTTCCAACCAAGGAGTGTATAGAACACTCCTGCGGCCAGAGGAATTCCCAGTGAATTGTAAAAGAACGCCCAAAACAAATTCTGCTTGATATTTCTTAATGTGGCTTTGCTCAGCTGAATAGCAGCTACTGCATCTAAAAGATCATTGCGCATTAACACTACATCAGCTGACTCAATGGCGATATCTGTCCCTGCGCCAATTGCAATTCCCACATCAGCTCGGACAAGTGCTGGCGCATCATTGATACCATCACCAATCATCGCTACACGCTTGCCTTGAGCTTGTAAAGCGCGGATCGTGCTTTCTTTGTCTTGTGGCATAACTTCGGCAATGACTTGATTCAAACCAAGCTGCTTTCGGATTGCTTCAGCAGTTTTCCGGTTATCTCCGGTAAGCATCACTACATCAATCCCCATGGCCTTGAACTCGTCAATTGCTGCTTGGCTTGTAGGCTTTATTACATCTGCAACAGCAACTATTCCAAGCACTCGCTCTTGAGAAGCAAACAATAAAGGTGTCTTGCCTGCCTCGGCCAGTGCATCCAGATGTTGTTGCCAGTCAGCAGTTGGAATAGCGAATTCTTCCATCATAGCCACATTTCCAGCAATATACTGCACACCGTCAATAGTCGCTACGATGCCTTTTCCGGTAATAGCTGAAAAATCGCTTGTAGGTTTCAACGCTAATTCTAGTGAATGCGCTTTCTCCATCAATGCTTCTGCTAGCGGATGTTCCGAAGGTTTTTCGATAGAAGCAGCGATTGTTAATAGTTCGTTTTCTATCACTCCAGGGGCTGTGATTACGTCAGTAACTCGTGGTTTTCCTTCGGTGATCGTACCTGTTTTGTCCAAGACAACAGTATCCACTGTGTGAGCTATTTCTAGAGCTTCTGCTGATTTAATCAAAATACCATGCAATGCGCCCTGGCCTGTGCCCACCATGATAGCCACTGGTGTCGCTAATCCTAAAGCACAGGGGCAAGAAATAACCAGTACCGCTATCCCAACGGATAAAGCAAATTCTGGAGCTGCTCCTAACAGCAGCCAGATTCCCGCAGCAGCAGCCGCAATAATCATAACAACTGGTACGAAAATACCACTGATGCGATCAGCTAAACGGGCAATTGGTGCTTTGGAAGTAGCAGCTGCTTCCACCAACTGCACAATCTGGGCTAAGGTTGTCTCATTACCCACTTTTTCTGCCTTGAACTTGATAAATCCGCTTTTATTTATGGTAGCTGAAATCACCCGATCACCAACAGTCTTCTCGATAGGGATACTTTCTCCCGTTAATGCTGATTGATCAATAATACAGCTGCCTTCAATAATGACACCATCGACTGGGATCTTCTGCCCTGGTCTGATAACCACAACATCACCAACAACAATCTCTTCTACTGGGACTTCCATTTCTTGCTCATTACGGATCACCACAGCCCTGTTTGGTGCTAAATCGAGCAGTTTGGCAATCGCCTGAGAAGTTCTCCCTTTACTCCGCGCCTCTAAGAACTTTCCTAGAGTAATCAAAGTCAAGATCATTGCCCCTGTTTCAAAGTATAAGTCCATCATATATTGGTGAACTATTGCATGCTCATGGTGTCCCAAGCCATAACCGATCCGAAAAATGGCGATAATCCCATAAAGGATAGCGGCTGCAGATCCAATGGCGATCAGAGAATCCATATTTGGATTGCGTTTACGCAAACTCTTGAAGCCTGCTTGGTAGTATTTCCGATTTACATAGACAATTGGCAGTGTCAGTAAAAACTGCAGAAAAGCAAAAGTGACAGCATTTTCTGTACCATCCAGCCAACGCGGCAAGGGTAAGTGCAACATATGTCCCATCGCTATATACATTAATGGTATTAAAAACACGCACGAAACAATCAGTCGATGTTTTAGTTCTAAGGCTTCTTGCGCTGCTGGGTTAACAGGCTGGCTGTCCTCTTTTTGGCTGGCAGCTGACATGGTTACCTGTTCATAAGCACCATAACCAGCTTGTTCGACTGCCTGTATAATTGCCGCTACATTAGTGACATTGGCATCAAAATCCACTATCATACTTTGCGCCAATAAGTTGACATTAACAGATTGAACTCCATCTATTTTTTTGACGCTACGTTCCACCGCTGCAGCACAAGCAGAGCATGACATGCCTGTTACAGTGAATTTTTTCTGCACATAGCTTCACTCCTTCGTGTACCCTACCCGGGTGGGGTGTTTATATGTTGATCATAAGTCAAACACAAATGAATGTCAACAGCAATCCAATTCTCTAATCTATCTTGCTATATTACTGCATATACATTTACTAACTGTAGATGTATAGGAAGTGATAGCGTGCGCAAGCAATCATTACTTCAAGGTGCTTTTGTGCTCACAGCGGCTGGTCTAGTTACGAAAATCTTGGGGTTTGCCACGACGATTATTCAGTCTCGGCTGCTTGGAGCTGAAGCAATTGGTTTGCAAATGATGGTCTCACCATTTATGGGGCTATTGATGACAATCACCACCTTAGGACTTCCAGTAGCTGTATCGAAAATAGTCGCGGAAGCTGAGAGTGTGCATGATGAGGTAAAAATAAAACGGGTGCTCATGGTTGCTCTAAGCATCACCTGTACGATTGCTGCTGTCTTAACTTTGGGTATACTGGGTTTTGGCAAAATCATTGCAGAGAGGTTCTTAGCGGATCAGCGCGCCTATTATTCCTTGATGGCTTTGACCCCTGTAATTCCAATTTTAGCTATATCAGGTGTATTGCGTGGGTACTTTCAAGGCCGGCAGAACATGAATCCACTGGCAATCTCACAAGTAATCGAACAAATAGTACGGATTGTTTTTCTTTATGTTCTGGTAGAAATGTTAGCCGATCGCGGTATTGAGTATGCCGCTGCAGGAGCGATTGTCGCTAGTGTTTTAGGTGAACTGGCTTCATTGTTATATCTCGGCATACTTTTCAAGCCAACAACATCGGCTCGTCTGCGCGCCACAAAAATCTTGCGAGGTATACCCCGCTCAAAGGTGGATGTCATTGAGTTGTTGCAAATTGGTCTGCCCCAAACTGGCAACCAATTCTTTCGCTCACTTTTAAGGACTATTCAGCCCATGATCATTACCAAAAGCCTACTACAGACCGGTCTCGACTCCACAGCAATTGCAGAGCAGTTTGGCATGTTGACTGGGTACGTCTTTCCTTTGTTATTTTTTCCTGGATTCATCAATTATTCCTTAGCCGTCGCCCTGGTGCCAGCCATAAGCGAAGCCACTTCTCAACGCAATACTGCTTTGGTGAATAAACGTGTATCGCAAGCAGTACGCATCTCACTCCTCGTTGGCGTACCCAGTAGTGTTATTTTGTTTTTGTTTGCTGATCAGTTCTTGACAATTTTCTACCAGGCACCAGAGGCTGCAGGACTGTTGAGGTTGACAGCGCCTTTTTATCTTTTTCAATATTTCCATTCACCAATGTCTTCTTCACTGATAGGTTTAGGTCATGCAACTACAGCTATGCTAAATAACATCATTCCCAAATGTATTAGTTTAGCACTGATCTACCCGCTAACAGCTCAGCTCCAATTGGGTATTTATGGGGTGGCCTTGGCGTTCAGTCTATCTGTAGTCCTCGAAACTGTTTTCCATTACCTGGCTCTCTACCGTTACATTGGCGCTTGCTTTAAATTCAGTGATGTATTTAAGATAATCAGCATTGGGATAGTCAGTGCTCTATTCACTCAATTTACTTATGATACATTGCTGCTATACAATATTCACGTCTTGATTGCAACCGTTGTTGCAATCATCATTAGCATATTCATCTATTTTGCTCTCATCATTCTTACCAAAACAGTATACTGGAATACAGTATGGGTGAAACTGCGCAAATAAAGTTTTAAGGTAAAAAGGAAAATGCTTTATAGGTAGAGAAGTGGTAAAGGAATAATTTTTGGAGGTGCACTGATTGAAACTGGAAGAAAAGGCTAAAGAGCTTGCCCAACTGTTAAAAGAAACTGAGGAGTATAAAAACCTGACATCGGCACAAACAAGATTGAAGCTCGATCCAATTGCGGAAGATTTGGTAAAGCAAATGCAGGAAAAACAGCAGCAAATCTACCTGTTACAGATGGAAGGCAAGGAACCAACTGTGGAACTCTTTCAGGAGCTGCGCTTATTGGAAGCAAAGATCAGATCGAATCTTACATTGAATAATTTAATTAAAGCGCAAGAAGCATTTGGCAGAAAAATGAATGAAATCAATGAAACCATTGGCAAAGAGCTTTTCAGCTAGATGGGCAGCAGGGAATGTCATGATATGACATTCCCTTTTTTGATCACTAGTTTTAGAATACTGGCACCACACTGCCATTATACTGGTTTAAGATAAAATCTCGTACCACATCGCTCCGTAGTACTTCAGCCAGTTTCTGAATCTTGGGATCATCAGCGCGGTCTGCACGTACTGCAAGCACATTTACATAGGGAGAATCAGCACCTTCTAAAAAGATGGCATCCTGTGTTGGTACTAGCCCGGCTAACAGAGCATAATTACCATTGATTATCGCTGCGGTAGTGTCATCTAAAGTGCGGGCAAGCTGAGCAGCTTCAATTTCCACAAATCTCAGATTCATTTTGTTTTCGATAACGTCGAAAATGGTCGGTGTAATTCCCGCTTTTGGATCGACTTTGATTAGACCAGCACTCTGCAACAACAATAGGGCACGCCCACCATTGGTAGGATCGTTCGGGATAGCAATAGTAGCGTTTTTGGGCAGCTCTGAGACACTAGCAACTTTCTTGCTGTACAAACCCAGCGGCTCAATATGGATGTTAGCTACAGCCACCAAATTCATCCGGTGATCTTGATTAAATGTTTGTAAATAAGGCACATGCTGAAAAAAGTTAGCATCAATTTCACCATCGTTAAGAGCGATGTTCGGAAGTATGTAGTCGGTAAACTCGATAATCTCTAACTTAATCCCCTGCTCAGCCAGAAGTGGGACAACCTGCAGCAAGATGTCACCATGGGGAACAGGTGTGGCACCGACACGAAGAACTTCTTCGGCAGCACAAAGACCACTGAACACCACCAGTAAGATACTTGCAATAATAAACCATTTTCTGATCATGCAAACTTCCTCCTTTATTTTAATTTAATTTTTAGCTAGTTTCTTAGCCAGCCAATTACCTAGCATTTGCAATAACTGGACGATCACCACAAGAATAATCACGGTATAGACGATTACATCAGCGCGAAATCTCTGGTAACCAAAGCGAATAGCAACATCACCTAAACCTCCACCACCCACAGTACCTGCCATCGCTGAGTAGCCAACTAAGTTGACAGCAGTCAAGGTAAAGCCTAGAACTAAGCTGGGCAGGGCTTCAGGCAGCAGCACTTTGATAATGATCTGCCATGGTGAGGCACCCATGGCCTGAGCTGCTTCGATCACTCCTGGGTCTACTTCCCGCAGCGAACTCTCTACAACACGGGCTACAAAAGGAATTGCAGCGACAGTTAATGGTACGATTACTGCTGTAGTACCAATGTATGTACCCATAAGCCAGCGCGTAAAAGGAATAATAGCGACAAGCAGGATAATAAATGGAATAGACCGCCCAATATTCACTATCAAGTTCAATAGTGAATTAATCCAGCGATTAGGCAAGATATGATCTTTATCTGTAATTACCAGCAGGATGCCTATTGGCAAACCAATGGCTTCTGCGATTACTACCGCTGCCCCCACCATGTATAGGGTATCCAAAGTGGCTTGCCACAAAGTTTTGAACATCACACTATTAACCATTGGCAATCACCTCCATCTCTACCTGCTGGTCAGCGATAAATCGCATACAGCGTTCTATTTCTTCCGGTTCACCACTTACTTCTAAAAGCAGTACGCCAAAGGGAATACTTTTGATTTGATCAATCCTGCCAAACAGGATGTTAGCCTGCACATCACATGTGCGCAGCATGGACGCAATCACTGGTTCATGGGTGGTACTGCCAGTAAAGCTGAGTTTCAGCAAAACACGCTTGTTTTGACCGGACATGGCTACACGTTCTAACAAGTCACGCGGTAGTTGCACATTAATGCTCCCGTGAATCAAGCGTTTCGCTGCTGAACTTTGAGGTTTGGTAAATACCTCAATTACTGGTCCGCATTCAACAATCTGACCCTGCTCGATTACCGCAACATGATCGCAAATTGACTGAATTACATCCATTTCATGAGTGATCAAGATGATCGTCAATCCCATCCGTTGGTTGATCTCGGCCAGCAGATGGAGAACTGATTGAGTAGTCTCCGGATCCAAAGCCGAAGTTGCTTCATCACTCAGCAGTACCTGGGGTTGATTGGCTAGTGCCCGAGCGATGCCAACGCGCTGTTTCTGCCCCCCGCTAAGCTGATGTGGATAGACATGTGCTTTATCTGTCAGACCAACTAAGGAAAGTAACTCCTCTACACGCTGTTTAATATCCTGCTTATTCATGCCCACCAGTTCCAGAGGAAATGCGACATTGCCTGCCACAGTCCGTGATGAAAGCAAGTTAAAGTGTTGAAAAATCATTCCAATCTTTTTCCGCATCTCCCGAAGCTCCTTGGTAGATAGTCGATTGATATCAACACCATTGACGATTACCTGTCCGTGATCGGGCTTTTCTAAACCGTTAATACACCGTACAAGCGTAGACTTACCAGCGCCACTTAAGCCAATGACACCAAAGATTTGGCCATCGGGTATCGTCAAATTGA
>Ga0134092_1000213_pt1 | contig 61075 bp, 46 predicted proteins | sample 3_6taG_FD_94454 | JGI IMG/M metagenome (GOLD analysis project Ga0134092, IMG submission 94454) | Switchgrass degrading microbial communities from high solid loading bioreactors in New Hampshire, USA - 3_6_20_6_A3 metaG | ecosystem: Engineered > Bioreactor > Semi-continuous > Anaerobic >... | reverse complement strand
GCATTACCTGAGACAATGGACTTTACGGTGATGTTTTACAGGAAGGATATCATCCAGGAACTGGGACTGGAACTTCCTGAAACCTGGGATGATGTATACCAGAACGTTTTACCTAAACTTTATGAAAATGGTATGAATTTCTACTATCCGACAGCAAATGGCTTAACACCGCTGTTATTCCAGAACGGTGGAAGTTTTTACAGGGATAACGGGACGAAATCAGGATTGGATACTCCTGAAGCTTATAAAGCATTTAAACAGTGGACTGATTTATATAAAAACTACCGAATTCCTATTGAGGCCAATTTTTTCACAAGAATGAGAAACGGCGATATGCCAATAGGCATAGCAGGATATTCCATGTATATGCAGTTGTCTACATCGGCTCCGGAACTTTATGGCAGGTGGGGTATCGCTCCCGTACCCGGAACAAGAAAAGAAGACGGAAGCATAGACAGATCCGTAGGTTCTATTGCTTCCCAGGCCTGCATAATACTTGAACAATCTGACAAAAAGGAAGCTGCATGGGAATTTTTAAAGTGGTGGACCAGCGAAGAGGTGCAAACTAGGTACGGAAGGGAACTGGAAGCCCTTCTGGGTGTTGAAGCCAGGTGGAATACGGCAAACACCAATGCGTTTAATAACCTGCCCTGGGACAGGGAACACATAAAAGTAATACAGTATCAGCTTAAGCAGGCAAAGGAGCAGCCGGTTGTCCTGGGTGGCTACTTTACCACCAGACACATTGATAATGCTTGGAATAGGGTGGTGCTGAACGGGGAAAATGTGCGCGACTCCCTTGAGAAAGCAGTAAAAGATATTAATAAAGAACTGCGCAGCAAACAGGAAGAGTACGGATACAACCCGCAGCCATAACAAAGCAATGTTTAGTCTAGTAAGAGAAAGGGTGAAATATATGGCTGTAACCGGAGTTAAAAGAAGATTTGAAACAGGGAAACCTCTTAATATAAGCATAAATTTAAAGAATTGGTGGAAACGAAACAGAATGGGTTATTTATTTCTGACACCGTTTTTAAGTCTTTTTACTCTATTTACCGTAATCCCGGTACTTGTTGCCATAGGACTAAGCCTAACAAACTATAACATGCTTCAAATACCGAAATTTGTCAGCATAAATAATTACAGGTTGTTATTGCTGGATGATGACGTGTTTTTGGTAGCCTTGAAGAATACTCTTGTTTTTTCGGTTATAACAGGCCCGCTGGGTTTTATGATGTCATTTTTTGTTGCCTGGGTTATTAACCAGCTCAAGTTCAAAGGCTTTTTTTCTCTGGCTTTTTATGCTCCGAGCCTGACAAGCGGGATTGCAATGTCTATTATCTGGTTAATCATATTCTCTGGTGATAGGTATGGATATATAAATAATTTTTTAATCAATATAGGCTTAATCGCGGAACCCATATTGTGGACAAAGGATGCAAAATATATTATGCCAGTGGTTATCATAATTTCCGTGTGGATGAGTATGGGAACAGGATTTCTGGTTTTTCTGGCAGGGTTTCAGAATATTGATAATGATTTGTATGAAGCAGCTAAGATAGACGGAATAAAAAGTAAATTTCAGGAACTGTGGTATATTACTTTTCCAATGATGAAACCCCAGTTACTGTTCGGTGCTATTAACTCAATTGTAAATTCCTTTGGAGTGTTTGATATAGCTTCGGCTGTAGCAGGCATGCCCAGCCCTAACTATGCAGCTCATACGATTGTTGCTCATCTTTATGACTATGCATTTATAAGATTTAACATGGGTTATGCTTCTGCCATAGCGGTTATCCTGTTTATTATGACCTATTCTTTGGGCCAGATATGCATGAGATTGTTTAAATCAAATGACTAGTAACTAACAACAAGCTGGAGGTACTGGAATGGGCACATTTAAAATTGGTAAATTTAAAAAAAGAAAAATTAAAATAGGGAAATTATTGGTCTATATTTGTATGCTTATACTTGTGGCTTTTACGTCTTTACCCCTAATTGCCATGATAAACAGGGCATTTATGCCCTTGGAAGAATTATATTTGTATCCTCCGAGGATTTTTGTAAAAAATCCAACTTTCCAAAATTTTTCAGAACTTTTTACAGCCCTCAATGCATCGGTTATTCCGTTCACGAGGTATGTTTTTAACAGTTTAATAACAACCCTTGCAACGGTTTTTTTGACTATCCTGGTCTGTAGCATGGGGGCATTTGCCCTTGTGAAATATAAGCCTGACGGTTCCAAAGCCATTTTTAGCTTCATATTAATGGCATTAATGTTTTCATCCCATGTTACCCAGATACCTAATTATATGGTTATTAATAAGCTTGGACTTATAAATTCCTACTGGTCGTTGATAATTCCCAAAATAGCCGTTGCCTATAACTTTTTTCTCATGAAGCAATTCAGCGAACAAATACCTGATGCTTTGCTGGAAGCGGCCCGTATTGACGGAACAAATGAATTCCAGCTTTTCTGGAAAATAGCCATGCCTTTATTAAGACCTGCCTGGTCAACCTTGGCTGTATTTTCATTTGTAAGCAATTGGAATGATTATTTTTCACCCTTGATATACATAAGTCGCCAGGCCATGCAAACCTTGCCTATAGCCCTTCAAACCCTTTCAGGTGGGGCAGGGGTGGTTGCCAGGACAGGAGCGGTAGCTGCAGCCACATTTGTAACCACATTGCCTACCATAATAGTATTTACAATTATGAAAGGCAGGGTTATGAAAACAATGGCCCATTCCGGGATAAAGGCTTAAGGAGGTCAATATGAAAAGAAGAATAGCAACATCTTTTATCATAGCAATACTGATGACTCTTTGTCTTCAAAATGAGGTTTCTGCAGATTACATATTGGACAAATACTTAAATCAGATTCCCATTCCTGTAACCTATGAAGTGACCAGGGTGATAAAAAGTCTTGGCGAGCACGGCTTTATGAAACAGCCAAAGGATCTTTTTATAGATAATGAAGATAATATCTATATTGCTGACACCGAAAACAACAGGATACTGAAGCTAAATACCAGGGGAGAGGTATTAAATGTTTTTACCCAGGCTGAGGGTATCCCTTTCAATAAACCCCAGGGTGTTTTTGTGGATGAAAAGGGAAACATATGGATAGGCGATACGGGAAATCAAAGAATTGCAACCCTGTATCCGGACGGAAGCGACAGGAAAATGTATTATAAACCTGAATCTGCCTTGCTTAACAATGATTATATGAGAGAAAATTTCACATTTGACCCGAGTAAAATATGCGTTAGCCCTGTTGGATATATTTATGTTTTGAAGGGTACGACTCTAATGGTTATTGATGAGCATAACAATTTCAGGGGATTCATAGGCGCAAGCCAGGTGAACTTCAGCTTAACCAGGGCCCTTATAAGGATATTCGGGACCCAAACCCAAAAGGACAGGACATTAAAACCGGAACCCGATGCATACACAAATTTTGATATTGGTAAAGATGGAATGATTTACGGTGTTGTTGTATCTTCAAAAAACGGGGAGCAAATAAAAAAGCTTAATTCGATCGGGCAGAATACATATCCATCCGCGCCCTATGATATTTATGGCGAATATTCGTACGACAGTGGTACGCGCATGGGTCCTAGTTTTGTTGATATAGCTGTGCATGATAACGGAATTATAACTGTTGTTGAAAGAAACAAGTGCATGATATACCAGTATGATCAGGAAGGCAACCTGCTCACTGCCTTTGGCGGTAAGGGAAACGTAAAGGGAACTTTTCAGACACCCTCTGCCATTGATGTGGATTCGGAAGGAAATATTTATCTCCTTGACAGCAGTACTGGCATATTACAGGTTTTTGAGCCCACAAAGTTTATCAAACTGGTTCATCAGGCTGTTTATCTGAATGAAGAGGGAAAATATAATGAAGCCATGGAATACTGGCAGGAAGTATTAAAGATTGACGCAAATTATACACTTGCTCACAAAGGAGTAGGAAAGCTGTATTATAAGGAGGAACAATGGAAGAAATCACTGGAAAGTTATTATGCGGCGGAAGATAAAACGGGCTATTCCAAGGCATTTAAGGAATTCAGGCACCAGATATTCAGAAAGTATTTCGCAGTCGTAATTATAATTGCGGTTGCATTAATAATCGGTTTTATTAAATTGTTTATCCTGGCAAAGAGAAAGACGGACCAGCTAGCATATGATATTGAATACAAGGAGAGGAGGCTCTAGTTTTTTATGCAAACTATCAGAATGGCTTTACTTGTAATATTTCACCCAATAGTGGCCTTTCAATATATAAAAAAGCTAAGGGACAGATTTAACTATATGCCTATAATAATTCTCCTGTTATCAGTTATTGCCTCAAGGTGTTTTGCGATATATTTTACGCATTTTCCCCTTGCGGAAATTCATCCAAGGGAAGCGAACATATTCCTGGAAATATTCAAGTTGTTTTTACCGGTCTTTACATGGACTGTGGCTTCTTTTGCTCTGACAAGCATACTTGACGGTGAATGCCAGTTCAGGGAAATACTTATGGCCACGGCATATTCCATGTTGCCATATATTCTTGTTACAATTCCTTTAACCATTCTCAGTCGCATACTAGAAGGGGAGCAGCAGGGGTTTTACGATACTGCTCAGACTATTATGTGGATATGGATTATATTGCTCATTTTAATAAGCCTGAAGGAATTGAATGATTACAGCGTGTTAAAAACCATTATGGTGGCCCTGCTGGGCCTGTTTACAATGATAGTGATTTGGGCAACCGTTGTGCTGTTTTTCGCCATTGTATCCCAGTTTTTAAATTTCATTCAGGAAGTACTTGTGGAAGTAAGGTATAAATTTTACTAGGGTGTAAGGGAGAAGAGAGAGATGAGAGCAAAAATAATAAGAAAGCCAATAATTAAAATAATGAAAATAAGCCCTGAATCATGGAAAAGACTTGGCAAATTTACTTCGCTGTTAATAATAATCCTTGTATTAATCCAAGTATTCTCATTACATAACGGTATGAATACAATTATTGCCGAACAAAATCAAGCTGAACAGGCTCAAAGTGATCAAAGCAAGGCAGGACAAGAACAGCCTGAACAAAGTCGAATTCCTCAAGACCAGACAGAGGAAGGACAAATTGAGCAGGACCAGGCTGACAAGAATCAGACTGAACAGGATCGGAATGGACAGCTTAATACAAGGAAAACCGATGATTATAGAATAATAGCGCAAAATTCAAAATTCGAGCTTTATTTTAATGAAAAGTATTCTTCCCTGGCAGTTAAAAACAGGATTAGCGGTTATATATGGTATTCTTCCGCCTTACATGAACAATTTGATACTACCAAGCTAAATAAAAAACTGCTGGAAGAAATACAATCCCTATTTATAATTACTTACACGAATATCAAAACGGGTGATGGCTCGGTTATATCAACCAGCCTGGTAAGTTCGAATCCTGATATGGCTTTTGAAGGAATTAATAACGGCATTAAGGGAACATATTATTTTAAAGACATCGGTATAGGATTTGACGTTGAGATCACCCTGGATGACAGCGGATTGAAAATAAAAATACCCGGAGATAGTATTATAGAAGAAACTGACATGAAATTGGTAAAAATAAAAATGATGCCGTATTTTGGTGCATCAACCGATGAGCAGGAAGGATACTTTTTTTACCCGGATGGCAGTGGAGCCATTATGGAGTTTACCGACCTGACCCACTTCGGAGAGAATGAAAAGCTCTTCAGTGTTTATGGTACGGACATTTCGAGTGTTTTTAGCCGGAATACGGTATACGAACATGTTATGCTTCCGGTATACGGTGTTAAAAAAGGGAATGACGCATTTTTAGCGATAATTGAAGAAGGGGATGAAATTTCAAATATCAGTGTACGGCCTTCAAACAATATTCTAAGGCTCAATAGTATTTCCTGCGAGTTCGTTTACAGGAATAGTTTTAATGACGCAAGAGTAAAATCAAGGCTTATAAAGCAGTATGACCGTGATATATACAAGTCCGATTGCACCGTTAAATATATGTTTTTGGACGGGGAAAATGCTGATTACAGCGGTATGGCAAACTGCTACAGGGAATACCTCATTAGTAATAATAAAATATCAAAGCAGATTAAGAAGGATGATAGAATACCTTTAGGGCTGGATATATTCATGGGAATTACTGAAAGAGGAATGCTGTTTAATAACTTTATTTGTACAACCAATTTCATGGAAGCACAGGATATGCTTCAGGAACTTTTGAACTTAGGTGTTACCAGCATTCAAACCAGGTTAAAAGGTTGGACAAAAAAGGGTTATAACGGTGAGCCGGTTCATTTTCCGCCGAATAATAAGCTTGGAGGGAAATCAGGACTTAAACGTCTTGCTGAGTTTGCAAGAAATAATAATATTGGGCTTTTCCTTGAAGTCAGCCCCATATTCGCAAGGTCATTAAACGGAGGCTTTTCAAAAAGAAATGATGTGGTATACCTCGGGAACGGGACCATCCTAACCGATGCTGACCAGGAATACTTTGTACTTAGTCCCGGCGTGGTTTTTAATAAGTTCAATAAGAGCATACTCCCTGAAGCTCAAAAATATTTCATTGCCGGAATAAGTTTTAATGATCTTGGAAGGTACCTGTATTATGACTATAACAAAGACAATTTTACAGTTAAAAAACAAACAAGGGATTACTGGATTGAAATTATAAGCAAATCGAAAAAAGAGCTTGGCGGTGCAATGGTTAGCGGAGGCAATTTATATGTTTTGAATGAGGTACAGAGGCTGGCTGAAATCCCAATGGAATGTTCGGGCAATTATTTTACTACGAAATCAGTACCCTTTTACCAGATGGTTGTGCATGGTTTAATACCTTATACATCGGATGTTGCAGGCAACTTAAGTCCAAATTTGGAAAGGGAAAAACTTGAGTGGATTGAAAAGGGATATATGCCGTATTTTGAACTTACATATGAATCGGCTGATTTGCTGAAGTATACGCAGTACAATACATTGTTTACTTCAACATATACCGATTGGATTCAAAAAGCGCGGGATATATATATTGAGTTCAATGAAAATCTTGGGGATATCTGGTCGGAATATATCGTAAAGCATGAGGAACTGGAAGAGGATATTATTATGGTAAGCTACAGCAACGGTACCAGGGTAATTATCAACTATTCGGATAAAGATGTAAAATTCGCTGATATAACTGTTGGTGCCATGGATTATTTAGTCATAAGAGAGGGGGATGCAAAATGAAAATAAAATTAAGCATGAAGCAGAAGCAAAACCTTGAAGCAATTATGTTCATTTCTCCGTGGATTATAGGAACCCTTGTATTTTTCATGAACCCGTTAATTCAATCCATAAGACTTAGCTTTAGCAAAATAGTTAAATTAAACGGCTTTGTTATGCAATGGAACGGCTGGGCGAATTACGAAAAGGCATTTTTGTGGGATGTAAATTTTTTACCGATGTTTTTAAGTTCGGTAAAGGATACACTTATCAATACTCCCCTTACCCTTATATTTTCTTTGTTTATCGCAATACTGGTAAACAAACCTTCGAAGATGAGAGGATTTTTCAGAACGGTATTCTTTTTACCTGTCCTGTTAGGTACGGGTTTTGTAATGAAACAGCTGTTAGGATTGGGAATGGGTGTGGATGCCATGTCCGTGGCGAAAGGCATAATTGTCCCTGATTCCCTGGCAAAATATTTCGGGTTTGGTTTATTGGGAGTGATTAGTTCCTTTTTAAGCAGGATAACCATAGTTCTTTGGAAATCAGGTGTCCAGATTGTTCTTTTCCTTGCAGGATTACAGGGTATCTCATCTTCGCTGTACGAGGCAGCCCACTGCGATGGAGCCACTGAATGGGAAATGTTCTGGAAGATTACCCTACCCATGATTTCACCGGTAATTTTGCTTAACTTTATATATACAATTATAGATTCATTTACCGATGCAAATAATCCGATAGTTGATTACATTCTTAAGGCAAGTTTTCAGAAAAACCAGTTTGAATATGGTGCTGCAATGGGATGGGTATATTTTATATTTGTATTTGTCCTGTGTATGCTTGCATTTTTTGTTATGCGCAACAGGGTTTACACCGGCACCGGGAAATAGACTGAACAATGAAATAACAAAACGGAGGGTATTGGATTATGAACATGAAGGCAAGCAGTTTGTATAATATATATCTTAATAATAAAAGCAAACTTAAGTATATTTACAAACATGATACGAAATATGACAAGTATTTACATAAATATTTATCAATGCACACGCTGGTAAGATTTATTGTTAGAATATGCTTCTACCTCTTATTGTTCGGGCTTTCTTTTATATTTATATATCCTTTCCTGGATATGATTGTTACTTCCTTAAAATCCACTTCGGATTTAATGAATATAACCGTCAAATGGATTCCCAATTCTTTAATGTTCAGCAACTATGTTGTGGCAATTGAGCAGCTGCAGTATTTGAAATATTTCAAAAACTCTGTTTTCGTGACCACGGTATGTATTATAGGCCATGTGCTGTCGTGTTCATTTGTTGCTTATGGTTTTTCAAGATATAAATTTCCCTTCAGGGATTCATTGTTTAGCTTTGTTATATTTACACTAATCGTACCTGTCCAGGTAATAATATTTCCCCTCTATATTTTTTACTCGAAACTGGGATGGGTTAATTCATATTTACCGATTATTGTACCTACGTTTTTCGGCTATGGCTTAAAAGGAGGGCTGTTCATATTCCTGTTCAGACAGTTTTTTGCAGGATTGCCCTATGAACTTGAAGAAGCTGCAAGGGTTGACGGATGTAGGCCCCTTAGGACTTTCTTCACCATTATTTTACCCGTCAGTAAATCGGCAATCTTGGTAAGCATAGTTTTATCAATGGTCTGGCACTGGAATGATTATTTTGAGCCGAATATTTACATAGCTGAAAAAAATATGCACTTATTGCCTTCAAGGCTTCCGGCCCTTTACAATATGCTTAATACGGATGATATATTAAATCCCGAAATGGATTTAATAATTAATGAGGCCATTGTGCTTGCGGCCACATTCCTTGTTGTTCTGCCCATATTAATCGTATATTCCCTTGTTCAAAACAAGTTCATGGAAGGAATCGAACGTTCCGGACTGACAGGACAGTAAGCCGGTGATATAATAGAAACGTGAAGAAAGGGGAGGGTATACAGTTAACCAAATTCTTTGCTTTACTTAACATTATTTATATAGCGGATGAATTAAAGGAGAGTGATTAAGTAATTATGGATACAGAAAAAAATGATAATGTTATTACAATCTTCATTGCAGGTGATTCAACTGCAGCAAACAAGACTCCTGAAGTTTACCCGGAAAGCAGCTGGGGAGAAGCCATAGGCCAATTCTTTAATGAGAAGGTAAGAATAAGTAATCATGCCATGAACGGAAGGAGTTCAAAAAGTTTTGTCGATGAAGGCAGGCTGCAGGCAATTCTGGATCAAATAAAAGAAGGGGATTACCTCTTCATACAGTTTGCCCACAATGATGAAAAGGAACAAGATCCTACACGCTATACCGACCCCCGGACAACATACAAGCAGTACCTGAGAATGTATATTGACGGGGCAAGGGCCAAAAGGGCAATACCTGTATTACTTACACCTGTAAACAGGAGATTCTTTGAAAACGGAAAAATTATCAATACACATAGAGAATACTATAGGGCAATGAAAGAATTAGCGGAGGAAATGTCAGTTCCCCTCATAGAAGTATGCGAAAAACGCAGGGTGCTTTTCGAACGAACGGGAGAAGAAAAAACAAAGGAAATATTCCTGTGGGTTAAACCCGGGGAGTACCCCAACTATCCCAACGGGAAACAGGATAATACGCATTTTTCAACAAAGGGTGCCGTGGAGATTGCAAAACTTGTAGTAGACGGTATAAAAAATGATATTGATAGCCCCCTGAAGGAGTATCTGAAAGATAATGCGTAAGCATGTAAATGATTACATATAATCCCATAATTATTAATATGGATATTGCTTTTTATTTCTGTTATAATGATTGTGAGATTTAGATGGGATATAAGAAACCGGTGCAAACCGGTTCTTTTTGCAGATACTGCCAGGAGGGGTTTATGTGAGGAGAATACCTATGATAGCCCAGATTTTGCTGGCTATCACAGTGTTTCTGATTATACCGTTAAGCATCTCCCTGTATGTTTCTAGCGAAAAAATAGCTGATTATTTTAAGGAAGAAATAGCAAAACCTGCCGAAATAAACCTGAAGTCTATAGAAAACATGAACCTGATGCTGGCAGAGTCCATTTTCAGAAATACCGCTGATTTGTCCATGAAACCTGAAATAGATCAGCTGGAGTCGGTTAGAAGCTTTAAGGATATTCTTAATAATCCCGAGAACATAGCAAAAGCCAATGCGATTCTTACCTATCTGCAGAATGCATTTTATAAGAACAGCATGCTTCATTCCATAAACCTGTATCAGGATGACACCGATTACTGCATAAATACTTATGACGGCATTGTCAGTCTGAATAAATGTTTTGAGCAGGAATGGCTAGATATATATACCAGGAATAAAGATAACAGTACCGGCCACTTCTGGATTTCCAGGGAAATACCCTATTATAAAAACATAAGCGATAAGCAACCCACATATACCCACGTTTTAAGCTATTTCTATGTTTTAACCCCTATCACCACAAATTTAAAAGGGGTTATCGTGGTTAATATATTTGAAAATGAGTTGTATAAATTCATAAACAACTCCAGTTTATACAGCTCCAGCTATATTTTTATAATTGATAACGAAGGAAATGTCATATCTCATGCTGACAAGTCCTTGGTTGGCCAGAACAAATCAAAGGAAAGCCATATAAGAAAAATACTTGAATCCGACGATAATGCAGGTTACTTCATTGATACTTCCGGGGGCATAAAGAACATGTATGTGTATAATAAAAGCGGTTTTAACAACTGGATATATATTACCGTTAACCCTATGGATGAACTGCTCATGAAAGTAAATAAGATACGAATGCAGAGTCTTACGTTAAATCTATTCATTATTTTTATCGGAACCGCAATAATCATTCTTGTTACCATAAAATTATATGACCCAATTAACAAGGTAGTAAAAAGCATTAAGAGCAGCGAAGACATAAATATAAGCATAAACAGGAACAGAAATGAAGCTGAAATAATATATAATGTTTTTGAGCAAATGAACAAAAGGCAGTACTACATGAAAAAAGTGATTGAGGACAGCAGAAGAATGGTAAAAGACTTGTATGTTACCGATTTGCTCAAGGGAAACACTGAAAAATACGAGGAAAGGGAAGAGGATGTAGTTAAGTTTCCTTTTTCAGCTTTTGTTATTGCAGTCTTCAGTATTGATGATGTTGATGCGGTAAGTAACGACAATATATCAGGTTACAAGGAACTTATAGATTATATTATTACAGATTTCTGCAGTATACACGAATACGAGCATTACTTAACGGTTGGCACCGTGCTAGAAAGAAATTTGTTCTCGATTATATTTAACATTCAACAGGATTATTATACTGAAATCCGGGATATTCATGATTTAATACAGGAAAGGTTCGGGTTGCTGCGTGATAAATCCTGTAGCATTTTATGTACTACAATTTCAGTAGGAGTCGGCGATTGCCATGAGAATATCAGCGGAATTAACCGGTCTTATATAGAGGCATTAAGGTCCCATCAGAGAAGAATCATTGCCGGCAAAAACAGTACTATATTCTGGAGCAAAAACTTTATGGAGAAAGGAAATTATTTCTATCCTTATAATATTGAAAAACATATTTTAAACTATATGCAGACCAATAATTTCGAGGAATTAAAAAATGCCCTGAAGAAACTGACAGATGAAATAAAAGGGCAGAACAGCATTTCTATAGACAATATAAATCAGATTTTTAACCAGTTAATCGGGGCAACAATAAAGCAAATGATAGATATGAATATCAACATCAGCGATATAATTGACTACAATATCTACAATAAATTATCCACCAGGGACACACTTGATGAAATTTATGAGCTTCTGTGCGATTTCTACATGAAGATAGTTGAATATATCAACGCGGAAAAGAATGATAAATCTTATGCTGATAGGATTTTTGCCTATCTGAAGCAGAATTTCAGAAAGGAAATTAATTTTGACAGAATGAGCGAAGAAATAGGGATAAGCTATTCTTATATCAGAAAAATAATTAAAGAAAAGACGGGCCAGAGTTTTCAGGACTATGTGAATAGCTTAAGGCTTGATGAAGCCAAACGATTGCTTAAAGAAACATCATGGAGCACTAATAAAATAGCGGAAAGTGTGGGGTTTAGCAATATACAGAGCTTTAACAGGACCTTCAAGAAAGCTGAAGGAATTACTCCGGGAGAATTCAGGAAAATCAGCGAATAAAGTCGGTGATTAATTTATTTCTATTATTATTTTTGACAATCATATTTATTATTGATACCGTATCAAAAGTGAAAGCTATTGCCAAAAGTAATTATTTACAGAAAAACGATTGATACTTTATACTGTAATCGAAAAAACGAATATTCTTATCTTTCCATCTTCACAAAAAGGGGACTTTACAATGGCAAATGTAAAAACTAGAAGAGGGATTTTGTTTTACCTTAAAAGAGATTGGCAATTATATCTGCTATTATTGTTTCCCATAACAGCCGTAATAATATTTAAATATATTCCTTTGTCAGGCCTGGTTATAGCATTCAAGGATTATGATGTTATTAAGGGATTTGCAAACAGCAAGTGGATTGGATTTGATATTTTTAAGGAAATATTCAGGATGAAGGGTTTTTACAGGGTATTAAGGAACACACTGGTGCTTAACCTGTTAGACCTCATCGTTGGCTTCCCTGCGCCGATTATTCTGGCAATACTATTAAATGAGGTAAAGAATGCGACGTTTAAGAAAATTTCGCAGACAATCCTGTATTTGCCCCATTTTATTTCATGGGTAATTATAGGCGGAATTATGTACCAGCTCCTTTCCACAAGGTCAGGAATGTTGAATTCTCTGTTAAACAAGCTGGGAAAGGAGTCAATACCTTTTTTAACGGAAAGATACCACTGGGTTGTAACATATGTTCTGGTTGGTGTATGGCAGACAATGGGCTGGGGTACAATAATATATCTTGCAGCAATATCAGGAATTAATCATGAGTATTATGAAGCAGCAACAGTTGACGGAGCCAAGAGACTGGCAAAAATAATATATATTACAATTCCGTGCATCAGGCCCACAATTGTTACCTTGCTCATATTGAATCTGGGGAGAATAATGGGAAGCAACTTTGAACGGGTATACAGCATGGGAAATCCTATTGTAATGGAATTTTCGGATGTTATTAGCACCTTTGTTTACAATGTGGGACTCAAGTCATACAGATATAATGTTGCCACTGCCGTTGGCATGTTCCAGTCGGTTGTAGGTTTTATTCTTGTAATCATTGCCGACCGTGTGGCAAAAAGAATCGGAGAATCTGGCCTTATCTAGACAGGGGGGTAATATGATGAATCTATCCAAAGTAACCGATAAATTGGCAGATATATTTATATATACAATAATTACATTGGCATCTTTGGCTTGCCTTATACCCTTTTTGCATGTAGCGGTTTTATCGGTCAGTTCCAATCAGGCGGTAATATCCAGGAAAGTGTTTCTCTGGCCTGTTGGTTTTAACCTTGATGCCTATATTACAGTTTTTAAGGACCCTTCAATGATAAGGTCCCTGTTCCTTACGGTAGTTATTACGATATTATTTACCGCCCTTGGCATGTTCCTTACCATATGCTCCGCTTATCCTTTAACAAGAAAAAGGTTGAAAGGCAGACACGCATTGACTGTAATCTTCCTTCTTACAATGTATTTCAGTGCCGGTATAATACCTGATTATCTCCTTGTTTACAACCTTAAGCTGATTAATACCATATGGTCTTTAATATTTCCCTTGGCCTTTAGTGCATATAACATGATTATTCTCAAGTCATATATTGAAAACACAATTCCTGACAGCCTAGAAGAATCGGCTTTTCTGGATGGCTGCAGTGACATAGGTATTTTAATTAAAATCATACTGCCTTTGTGCAAACCGGTTCTTGCCACACTATGCCTGTTTTATGCAGTCGGAAGATGGAACGCGTTCCAGGATGCGCTTTATTATATAACTAAACAAAATTTATATCCTTTGCAGCTAAAACTCAACATGCTTGTAAATGCAGCTCAGGATACCCAGTCCATATCACAGGAGATTAATATAACTACAATGCTGGCACCTGAAGTGATTAAAGCAGCATGTATAATGTTTGCCACTTTACCTATAGTAATCGTGTATCCCTTTTTGCAGAAATACTTTGTCAAGGGCATTATGATTGGAGCTGTCAAAGGATAATCTGGTGCTGTTAAATAATAATTCACTAATTATTAAAATTATAACTTATATAAAGATATTAAAAAGGAGGGTAATTATGAAAAGCAAAAAGAAGCTGGTAAATATTCTAAGCTTGCTGCTTGCTCTGTTTATGCTTGCTACTGCATTTACAGCATGTACTACAACAAGCGGAGACAAGGGAACCTCGTCCGAGAATACTGCTCCTAAGGGAGGAACAGGTAAAGTAGACCCTGACACGTATGTTTATGAAAAGCAAATAGAAATAAAGATACCCGTATACGACAGGGGTGTCCAGGGGCAGGCACCTGTAGATGACAACTACTGGACAAGATGGATACAGAAAGAGTTTGGAGATAAGCATAATATAAAGGTAACTTATATCCCCATCCCAAGGAGTTCGGACGTTGATAAGTTTAACATGCTTCTTGCAACTAACGATGCTCCTGACATAATTTTTAGTTATGACTTCCCCATAGCAATGTCTTTCTATAGCCGCGGCGCATTTATGGAACTGAATCAGGATATGCTCAATACTTATGCTCCTGATTTTCTTAAGTGGTCCGGAGATGCCATGAAATACGGCGTGATTGACGGCAAGCAGATTTTCCTTGCTGCCACAAGGCCGGAAGCATACAACTGGATGACCCTGATAAGGCAGGATTGGCTTGAGAAAGCAGGGCTTTCAATGCCAAAGAGTTTGAGTGAGTATGAAGATGCATTAATGAAATTCAAAGAGTTAAAATTAGGCGGAGAAGATACAATCCCGGCCACGTTGTCACTGCCTTCGGCTTATTACGGTGCTTATGCATACAGGCCTTTCCCTCTGCCTGAGGAAGAACTGGCACTGTATTCTGACATTAATGTTGCCGCCCTGTCATGGGAGCCTGTTAAAAGGGCCCTTAAGGATCAAAACCGGATGTTTAACAAGGGACTGTTGAGTCCGGAGTTTGCCCTTGACAAAGACGGAAAGCAGGCACAGGCCGATTTCATGAACGGAAAAGCAGGGGTTTACGGTTTTTACCTGTCAAAAACTCCGCCCGTTATTCAGACTTTAATGCAAAATCAGCCCGATGCTAAACTTGCCGTACTGCATCCGATGGCAGGAGTGCCTGAAGGCGGGTATCCCGCAGGACGTGCTTACTGGCCTTTTGGAATGTTAAGCGGTATATACAAGGATTGCAAAAATCCGGAGGCTGTATTAATGTTCTTCAACTGGATGTCAAAACCTGATGTATTATTCACTCTCCAGAACGGAATTGAGGGTAAGACATATGAAATGGTTGACGGCCTTCCGGTGCTCACGGAATATTCAGGTGAAGAAAGGCTCAATTACAATTCCAATAAGGATATATGGTGCCTTGTAACAGAAGGAAAATACTTTGATACAATAGAAAAAACACTTAGGGTACAGGAAACGACATATGCTCCTGAAGGATTTGAATACCTTATAAGAGATAATTATAACTATACAGAAGAGATAAGAAAATACTTGTATCCTGACTTCCTGTTCGACCGTACAATCCAGTCGGTCGCAAAATACCAACAAACCCTTCTTACAAAGTGGCAGGAAATATATGTCGATCTTATAATGTGCAAACCTGAAGAATTTGACGCAAAATATGAAAAGCACTTGCAAGAATATTATGATGCAGGATACAGGGAAATACTTGATGAAAAGTTAAAGATATATAAAGAAATGACAAATAAATAAAGTAAAAACAATAATTAGTTATGTAAACAGGAAATAGTAATCAGCAAAGCAGGGCCTTGGGGAAAACGGCTTTCCTCAAGGCCTGTGTTATTTTTCATCTAATATTTCAGGATGCAATTTTTAATATTATCTATTGCAAATTGATAATAAATACTATAAAATAAGAATAAATTTATATAATAAAATTATTATTAATTCATGCCTTTGTGCATGATTTAATAATGAATGAAAAAAATATGTAAAGGGGAGGAATTTTGAAATGGCAAAGAGACAAAGGAAATTGTTCAAAACAGTCGCTATTATTGCCATGCTGGCCGTAATGGTAGTGTCATTGGCCGCCTGCGGTGGTTCAGGCAAGTCAAACAATGATAATACCAGCGGAACAGGATCCAATACCAATACTAATACCAATACTTCAACAGGTCAGACCAAGACCGAAACATTTGACTTTGCGAAGTATGGTGTTGAAGTAACCAAAGCTACAGATGTATCCAAATCACCCAAGGTAGCACTTGACAGGAAAGATACAATCGTTATAGGTATTGCCGAATTTAACGGCATATTCAATCCTTTATACGCCGAAACAGCATATGATATTTATGCAAATACCCTTATGTTTGACTCTCTTGTAGAGGTTGATTTCGACGGATCACCTGTAGACGGAGCTGCAACTTATACAGTATCAGATGACGGTCTGGTATATACATTTACTCTTAAAGATGGCATTAAATTCTGGGATGGTACACCTGCAACTTCAGAGGACGTTGAGTTTGCATTCTACGTTCTGGCAGATCCTTCTTATGACGGACCAATTGATATTTCAGATGCCTTTATTAAAGGTTTCAATGAATACAAAAACGGAAATGCTGATAAAATCGAAGGTGTAAAGATTATTGATGAAAAGACAATCCAGATTATCTGCGAACAGCCAAGCGGTCCCGCAATATGGAACCTCTCAGTACCGATCGTATCAAAGAAAGTATATGGTGAGGGTTACAAAAAAGGTGACGTTTCCAAGGTTAAGGCAAATATTAGCAACCCGATGGGAACTGGACAGTATAAGTTTGTTGAATATAAAGAAGGCGAATCATTGACACTGGTTGCCAATGAATCCTACTTCAAGGGAGCACCTAAGATAAAGAATGCTGTATTCTCTATTACACCTGCCGGTGAAGAGCTGCAGAGGGTATTGCTCGGCGAAACAGATATAGATATGGCTACTGTTTCACCTGATAACATGCAGCAGGCGAAAGACGCAGGATTTATCAATATATACAGGTTCCCGACAAACGGGTATGGTTATGTCGGATTAAATCATCAAGTTGCAAAATTCCAGGATAAGAAAGTAAGACAGGCTCTTTATTATGCAATGAACAGGAAAGATGTTGTAAAACAGATTTACGGAGATTATGCTAGCGTAATCAACATACCACAGTCCAAAGTATCATGGGCATATGTTGAAGAAGGTATTAATACTTATGATTTCGACCTTAATAAGGCAGCACAGCTTCTGGATGAAGCAGGCTGGAAGTTAAATGCCAACGGTAAGAGAGAAAAAGACGGTCAGTTGTTTACAATAAAATTCTCCTGCATGGAAGGCAATGCTGTAACAGATGTATTACTTCCTGTATATAAGGATGACCTTGCTAAGTTAGGAATAGATTTAACTATCGAATCCCTTGACTGGCCGACACTTAAAAATAAAGTTGACAGCGGCGACGTTGAGATGTGGTTCATGGCATGGGGACTCACTGCAGATCCTGATGCAAAGAACATATATCATTCACAGGGCGTACAGAACAACTACAATTACAGCAATCCTGAAGTAGACAAACTTATTGAAGATGGAATCAGGGAGACAAACGTTGAAAAACGTAAAGAAATTTATAAGAAGCTTTATCAGGTTATGAATGAAGATCTGCCTTGCTACTGGATTTACCAGAGGAGCGACATGTGGGTTGCTAACGGAAGAATTCAGGGATATGAACTCTCATCATACAGAGACTTCTTCAACAACCTGTATAAATGCGAAATTGTTCGATAATAGAACAGAAAAAGAAATATAAAAGCATTAGGTATAAAATAAAATGCTAAATTAACTTAAGAAACTGATGTACTATGCTTAAGAAAAATGTTATAATGTAAATTGTTTTGTCTGCTCAACTGCCCGACTTAGTCGGGCAGTTGGTGCATAATGGGGGGATAGTAAATATGTGGAAGTATATAGTGCGAAGATTATTGCAGATGATTCCTATACTTTTAGGTATTTCCATTGTAATTTTTCTTGTAATTAACATGGTGCCCGGTAATTTTATCGAGGCAAAAGCAAATCCGAAAATGACGAGGGAGCAAATTGAGCACCTTAAGGACCTTTTAGGGATCAATGATCCAATTCACATAAAATACTGGAAATGGATCAAGGGTGCAGTTGTAGGTGACTTTGGCGACTCATTCATATATTTGAAGCCGGTGAGTCAGGTAATAAATACCTTTGTATGGAATTCATTCATTCTTGCTTTTTCGGCCTTTATACTGGAATTATTAATTGCAATTCCGATAGGTATTATTTCGGCTACAAAGCAATATTCAAAAACTGACATGTTTTTTACTGTATTTGCATTAATAGGTATATCGGTACCGTCATTTTTTATTGGACTTATATTAAAGAAGATTTTTGCAATAGATTTGAAAATTCTTCCGCTTGCAAATATGACTACACCCGGTTCTAATTACACCGGTTTAAGGTATATATGGGATGTTGTGTTACATTTAATAATGCCATGTATTGTTCTTGCTTTCAGCGGCGTCGGTTCTCTGATGAGATACACAAGGACTGCCGTTCTTGAAGTAATAAAACAGGATTATATCAGGACTGCCCGTTCTAAAGGATTAAGCGAAAGGACAGTTATTTATAAACATGCATTACGAAATGCTTTGATACCGATCGTGACCATAATAGGATTATCGCTGCCAGGATTATTTTCAGGGGCCATAATAACAGAAAGTATTTTTGCAATACCTGGGATTGGTAAGATTGCCTTGGATGCTGTAAATAAAAGGGATTATCCCCTTATGATGGGTTTTTCAATGTTTGTTGCGGTCTTAACATTATTGGGCAATCTTTTGTCTGATATTTTGTATGCTTTTGTAGATCCCAGAGTAAAGCTTAAGTGAGGTGAGGCAAATGGATGGAATGTCACAGCATAAAAGAAACATTTTTATTTTATTAATATGCGGTACTGTATTTTCAATACTCACCCTTTTATGTTTGGCTTTGCCGTTTATTAATATTGAAAATTATACCGCTATCAGTGGATTTGACTTTATTATTAATATTTCAAAAAGGATAGAATTAGCACCATCCTCAGGAAGCGGCCCCGTACTTGTATATGTAAGTAATTCAATTCCTCTTTTGCTTTCTATGATTATGTATGTTATATCCCTTGGATTATTTATTGCAGGTATAATTATAAGTAATAAAAGTAATAAAAGTAATAGAAGTAATAAAAAGAAAAGAAATATAACTAATTTTATAATATTGTCCACTGTTATAGGATATATTTTGTATGGAGTACAGTTATCTGATACCGGTACTAGTGTGGTTGAGTTCTTTGCCCTTCTGCTTACCAAGCTTGTTGCAGATGACGGGACAGTTACTTTTCAGCTTGCACAGCAAAGAGTTACCACCGGTTTGGGAGCCCGCCTGCTTGTAATTATTGGAATGCTGCCTGCCTTAGCGGCAATCCTTATAAAATATATTGAATATGTTGAAAGGAATAAACAGGATGTAATACAAACACCCTGGACTATTGCTTTCAGGCAGTTTAAGAGGAATAAACTTGCACTTGTGGGAGTAGGCATACTTTTTGTTTTTGTAATATTGTGTTTCTATGGACCTGTATTTTCTGATTATGCGCTACTGGAAACAAATGTATCAATTGCAAAGCAGCCACCCAGCAGGCAATATATTTTTGGGACAGATTCTATTGGAAGGGACATTCTAACAAGAATCATGTATGGTGGTAGAATATCTCTTACCGTAGGTTTTGTTGCGGTTTTAATAGAAGTATTAATTGGGGCTTCAATAGGTGGAATTTCAGGGTATTATGGAGGAAAGGTTGACAATATATTAATGAGGGTTGTTGATGTATTCTTGAGCCTTCCCTATTTGCCTGTTGTAATAATCCTTGGTACTGTTATGTCAGATCTTGATGTACCACCCCAGAAGAGAATACATTTTGTTATGCTTATTCTGGGAATATTAGGATGGCCATCGTTGGCAAGACTTGTAAGAGGTCAGATACTTTCGCTTCGTGAGCAGGAATTCATGCTTGCGGCAGAAGCACTTGGATTAAGTGATAAGAGGAAAATATTCAGGCATCTTATTCCGAATGTTATTCCTCAGATTATTGTATCTGCTACCCTTGGAATTGGAGGAGCTATATTAAGCGAATCTGCCTTGTCATTCCTTGGCCTTGGCGTTGCCATGCCTTATCCTTCGTGGGGAAATATGATACAGGCGGTAAGGGATTCATATGATTTCGGCTACAGACCATGGTTGTGGATTCCGCCGGGTATATGTATATTTATAACAGTATTGGCAATCAACTTTGTGGGTGATGGCCTGAGGGATGCCTTTGACCCGAAAATGAAGAGGTAAGGGGATGTTTGAAATGACTGATAATGTTTTGGTTGAATTTAAAAATTTGCATACCTATTTTTATACGGATGCCGGTGTTGTTAAGGCAGTAAACGGAGTATCCTTCAAGATACGAAAAGGAGAAACTATTTGCGTTGTCGGTGAGTCAGGATGCGGAAAGAGTGTTACGGCATTATCCCTTATGCGGCTTGTTCAATTTCCAGGTAAAATTGTGAGCGGTGAAATTATTTTTAACGGTATTGATTTACTTAAGCTGAGCGCTGCAGAAATGCAGGCTATTAATGGTAAACGAATATCGATGATATTCCAGGAACCGATGACATCGCTTAACCCGGTATTTACCGTCGGGGACCAGATTTCGGAAGTGCTTATATTGCACGAAAAAATGTCAAAGAGCGAAGCTAAGAAGAGAGCAATTGAAATGATAAAGGTAGTTGGTATACCAAGGGCTGAGGGGATATATAATTCTTACCCCCATGAGCTTTCCGGAGGTATGAGGCAGAGAATAATGATTGCCATGGCCCTTGCATGCAATCCAGAGTTATTAATTGCAGATGAACCGACAACAGCTCTGGATGTAACCATACAGGCCCAGATACTTGACCTGCTCAGACAGGTGAAGAAAGAGTTTGGCACATCAATTATGCTAATTACCCATGACCTGGGAGTTGTAGCCGAAATGGCAGATTATGTGGTTGTTATGTATGCAGGTAAAGTAGTTGAGGAAGGTCCGGTACTTGAGATTTTCAAAAATCCAAGGCATCCTTATACTATCGGTCTCCTAAAATCTAAGCCCGTAATTGACAGGGTACAGGACAGGCTTTATTCAATTCCTGGAAATGTGCCGAATCCTATAGAACTTCCTGATATGTGCTATTTCTATGATAGATGTGAAAATTGCATGGAAAAGTGTAAAAACGGGTTCCCCGGAATGATACAGTTAGAAAATAATCATAAGGTTGCATGCCGGCTTTACGAGGAAGAAGGGGGTGGGAATAAATGAGTGAGGCATTGCTTGAGGTAAAAAATCTGAAGAAATACTTTCCGATAAAGGGAGGTATATTCCAGGTAACAGTAGGACATGTTCGTGCAGTTGAAAATGTAAGTTTTACCCTAAATAAAGGAGAGACGTACGGACTGGTTGGAGAATCAGGCTGTGGAAAAAGTACGGCTGGAAGAACCATTATAAGGCTTTATGAAAAAGACGGCGGGCAGGTACTCTTTAAGGGAATAGATGTTCATGCACTGGACAAGAAAGAACTTAGGAAGATAAGGCCAAAGATGCAGATTGTATTCCAGGACCCGTATAGTTCCCTGAATCCGCGTATGACTGTCGGAGATATTGTTGGAGAAGCTCTACTGGAACATGGAATTTGTAACAAGAAAGAAGTAAAGGATCGGGTTCGCGAAATATTGTACCGCTGCGGACTGTTGCACTATCATATAGATAGATATCCCCATGAATTTTCCGGAGGGCAAAGGCAGAGGATAGGTATTGCACGTGCACTGGCGCTGGAGCCGGAATTTATAGTTTGCGATGAACCTGTTTCTGCCCTGGATGTTTCCATACAGTCGCAGATTATAAATCTTTTGTCCGATTTACAGGAAGAATACGGTTTTTCATATTTGTTTATATCTCATGACTTAAGTGTGGTAAAACATGTATCCCACAAAATTGGGGTCATGTACCTGGGGTCAATGGTGGAAACCGCTGAAAAGAATGAGATTTTCCGGAATCCTCTACATCCATATACAAAAGCTCTTCTTTCTGCGGTACCAATACCGGATCCTACGGCTAAGAAGGAGAGAATTATACTGACAGGGGATATACCAAGTCCTGCAAATCCTCCGAAGGGATGCAAGTTCCACACCCGTTGTCCTTATGCTACGGACAGGTGTAAGGAGGAAGAACCTCAGTTGAAGGATGCAGGTGGCGGACACATGGTGGCATGCCATTTAATTTAGGGGGTATAATATAATCTGAAGGGAAAATACAATTTATTTAAATATAAAATATATGAAAGAATGAAAAGGATAATAAAGAAAGATATTAATATGAGGAAATCTAAAGATTTGGAAAATTCCAAAAATTTAGAAGATGGTATTGAAAACAAAACGAAAATCAATGACGATGATGAGAAGCTAATGACACCGAAGGATTATGTGGCATTAGCATTGGCGTTATTTTCAATTTTCCTGCCCTGGGCCTTGATTTTCGGTTTAATATATGCACTTGTGATTTTTATCCTTACGAAATTTTGGTTGGGCGCCTGAGGATTATTCAGGCGCTTTTGTTTTTTCAGTTTAGTCCCATTTTTGCTCTTAATTTTATGAAATTCATCGTTGTTTTCAGTTTTGGTTTGCTAAATGGATGAACAATTATAATTCTTTTAATGTCTTGTATTTATATAATTTTTCATATATAATTGACATGGTAATAATTGCATATCATTGTAATTACAAAACAAAATTAGCAATAAATAGCAATACGACAAGGAGAGAAGATATGGTTGAAATAAAAAATCTTTCTAAAAGCTACAATAAAGGAACGGTAAAAGCCGTTGACAACTTGAATTTAAAAATTGAGAGAGGGGAAATTTTCGGATTCCTTGGCCCAAATGGGGCAGGCAAAACAACCACAATAAAAATGATGGTGGGTTTGCTTAATCCGGATGAGGGAAGCATTAACATAAACGGATATGATATGAGCAAAAATCCCCTGGAAGTTAAACAGAGTATAGGATATGTACCTGATAACCATGATGTTTATGAAAGGTTGACAGGGATCGAGTATCTCAATTTTATGGCGGATGTTTACCGTGTACCAAAGGAAGTACGAACTGAGAGAATGAATTATTTCCTCGATCTTTTTGAGTTGAGAGATGCTGCTTCGGACTTAATAAAGACATATTCCCACGGGATGAAGCAAAAAATAGTCTTGATAGGAGCGCTTCTTCATAATCCTGCTCTGTGGATCATGGATGAGCCTATGGTAGGTCTGGATCCCAAATCTTCACACTTGCTAAAGGAGCTTATGAGAAAACACTGCGATGAAGGCAACACCGTATTCTTTTCTACCCATATCCTTGAAGTGGCAGAAAGACTTTGCGACAGGATAGGCATTATACATAAAGGAAAGCTGGTTGCCATAGGTACTATGGATGAACTCAGGAAAAGCGACAGGGCCGAATCTTTGGAGAAAATATTCCTGGAGTTGACAGAGCAATGAGTCCTTTTATGTCATTACTAAAAACACAGTTAAATATTAATTTCGGCATATCGGCCCTAAAATACCGTTTCGCAGTGGAAAAGAAGAAACGTTTTGAAACCGTGTTAATGGCTATAAGTATAATAATAGGTGGAGGAATACTGCTCGCCTTCTATTCTTATTTTTTATTCGGAGTATATACCATAGGAGCTCAGCTGAATCAGCCTGAAATTGTACTAGTTGTGGCAATTTTGGCTTCTCAGATTTTTATCTTGATTTTCGGCATGTTTTATCTTATGAGCGCATTTTATTTTGCAAAGGATGTAAGCATTCTGGTACCCTTGCCTTTAAAGCCTTATGAAGTTCTTGGAAGCAAGTTTGCCGTGGTTATGGTCAATGAGTATCTTACAATGCTCCCAATTATAGTTCCTGCATTTGTTATATACGGGATTGGAAAAGGTGCAGGGTTGCTCTATTGGTTAAAATCAATTATAATTATACCATTTATTCCCATAATACCCCTTACTATCAGTGCTTTGTTTATAATAATTCTCATGCGTTTTGTAAATTTCAGAAAGAGCAGGGACCTTCTTACTGTCATCGGAGGTTTCCTTGGAATGATTATCGGCATTGGTATAAGTGTCCTGGTCCAAAATATCCCGGAGGGAAAAGAGGAAGAGTTTTTAATAGGTATTATAATGAACAGGTATGGAATGATGACCTACATAGGCAAGAGATTTCCTCCGAGTGTATGGGCTGCCAGGGGGATTTCAGGACACGGCATAGAAAGCTTTAAATATATTGTCCTTTTTATTGCCGTATCCCTTGCATTATCTGTTGTTCTGTTATGGCTAAGCAACAGAATATTTTATAAAAGCCTTCTTGCCGGCCAAGAAGTTACCCGGAAGAGGAAGACTATTTCTTATGATGTTTTATCTAAAAAATATGTAAAAAGCTCATCACCTGTGGTATCAATATTCATGCGCGAATGGAAGCTGATCTTGAGAACACCGGTTTACCTGTTAAACTGCCTCACGGGTATTATAATCGGCCCCATTTTGCTTATTATATTCCTATTTACGAAAAACATGCCCATTGGAGAGTATGCAAGCATGTTTTTAGAGGACCCTGATAAAGTTATTTATGTGCAACTGGTAAGCCTCGCCTTTATACTTTATGTATCAGGATTAAATACTGCCGCGTCAACGGCTGTTTCCAGAGAAGGTCAGACGTTCTGGGTCTCCAAGATGATCCCTGTAAGTGCGGAACACCAGGTAATGGCAAAATTTTTCCATAGTTATTCAATAGCCTGCCTTGGGGCCCTGTTAATGGCAATCATTTTTGCTGTTTCCATAATGCCTTTATTAACCGTATTGCCTGTGCTTATTCTTGGCATCATCGGTTCGGTGCCATTGACGGCTGTAAACCTTGTTTTTGATGTTATGAGACCAAAACTGCTGTGGCACAATCCGCAGGAAGCTGTTAAGCAAAATACAAATACCTTTTTTGGTATACTGGCAAGCCTGTTAATCTTAGCATTATTATTTGTTGCTACAATATACATGTTTAGCTTAGGATTTAAAAACTGGATAGTATTTTTAGTTCTTGCACTGATAATGGCAGTGTTTGGCATCATAACCCTGGCCATAACAATTGCCGTGGCCCGGAAGAGTTATGAGAGAATTGAGATATAAAACGTTAAGATGTATAAAATGTATAAAAAAGATAAATACGGAAGTGATAAAAAGATGAAAGACAGATTAAACGACGAAAAATTACAGAACAGCAAAGAAATAAGAAATCTGTTAATGAAGATATACCATTTATTATATGAACATGCAGGCCATCAGCACTGGTGGCCTGCATGTTCTCCTTTTGAAGTTGTTATCGGCGCAATACTGGCCCAGTTTGTTTCATGGAAAAATGTAACAATTGCTATAGAAAATTTAAAAAAATACGGCCTTCTTAGTGTTGAAGGTATTTGCAGTACGGATATTGATAAACTTGGTGAGTTAATAAAATCAACAAGGTTTTATAGACAGAAGGCAAGAATGCTGAAGGATTTCTGCAATTATCTCGACCGGAATTATAATGGCAGCCTGGACAGGCTTTTTGATAAAGATATAAATGATTTAAGAAAAGAGCTTTTAGCTTTATATGGCATAGGAGAAGAAACTGCAGACAGTATCATACTATATGCAGCAAATAAGCCTGTATTTGTTGTTGATGCCTATACAAAAAGGATTTTTACAAGGCTTGGCCTATTAAATGGGAATATGAAATATAAAGAGGTACAGCGGTTTTTTATGAATAATTTAGAGCATGATGTGGAACTCTTCAACGATTACCATGCCCAAATTGTGAAACTGGGGAACAGCTATTGTTTCAACAAAAATCCAAAGTGTAATGATTGCCCTCTCTGCAATTCACAAATTTGCAAGTTTAACAAATAAAAATTGCAAAATGATACAAAAAATTATTGCGCTTTAATAATTTGCATGTTATAATTAAAATTAAAATAATGGCCTTAATGCCGCAAATATGCATGAGACAAGCGAGAGCGCGAACAAAGGAAGAGTAAAAAATCTTCCGCTGTCGTACTTTTTTTTACCCGAAATGCGGTTAAGAAACAGGCTTGACCCAAAAATGAAATTTTAGCTTGATGAAGTTGCAAATTGTTAAATTATTAGAATAAATGACCTGATTTTTATTGCCGGGAAATAACCTAGTTTTTTTATGTGGAAGGTGGTTATAAATGTTACAGCGTGAGGGTAATATAAGAATTCCTTCGGGATGTGCCATATCTGGAATAATAAATAAGAAAAAGAAGCTGATTTCCGGTTCGGAAATTATAAAATCGATTTCCTTGATGCACGACCGTTCAAACGGTTTAGGAGGAGGCTTTGCTGCCTATGGGATATATCCTGAGTATAAGGATTTATATGCTATTCATTTATTCTATGATAATAAGGATTCCAAGGATGATGCTGAACATTTTTTAAATGAACATTTTGATATCGAGCAAGCGGGGAAAATACCTACAAGGAAAGTACCTTCAATAACGGATGCGCCGATTATATGGAGGTATTTTGCAAGTCCAAGGATAGATAAGCTGGCTGAATCGGAATTAAATGAAGACGAATACGTGGTAAGATGCGTGATGAAGATTAACTCATGCTTTCCCGGGGCTTTTGTCGTGTCAAGCGGAAAAAACATGGGTGCTTTTAAAGCAGTGGGCTTTCCGGAAGATGTGGGAGAATTCTATATGCTTGATACTTATGAAGCATATATATGGACAGCCCATGGAAGATTCCCTACAAATACGCCGGGATGGTGGGGAGGGGCCCATCCTTTTACACTGCTTGATTGGTCGGTTGTTCATAACGGTGAGATTTCCTCATATGATGCGAACAGAAGATGGCTTGAAATGTTTGGTTACAAGTGCACGCTCCAGACAGATACTGAAGTAATAACCTATATTTTTGATTTACTGCTAAGAAGACACAAGATCCCGCTGGAAGTTGCAATTACCGCTGTAGCGCCTAATTTCTGGACTGAAATAGAAAGAATGGACGAAAATAAACGGGAACTTATGAAAGCTATAAGGATTGTATACAACAGTTTACTGGTTAACGGACCTTTTTCCATAATACTTGGTTCAAAAAACGGAATCATAGCGCTGAATGACAGGATTAAACTCCGTCCTCTGGTCGCAGCGGAGAAGGATGATTTTGTATATGTGGCAAGCGAGGAATCGGCAATAAGGGTAATATGTCCGTCACCTGATAAAGTATGGTCGCCAAAAGGAGGAGAACCTGTAATCGCAATGCTGGAGGAGGTAGAGTAGATATGAGTTTCAGCTTATTATCGCCTGAATTTATTGTTGAAAGAAATTATGATAGATGTATCGGCTGCCAGGTTTGCGTAAGGCAATGTGCAAACCATGTCCATGTCTATGATGAGGAAGAAGATAAGGTGACAGCCGATGAGTCAAAGTGTGTTAACTGCCACAGGTGTGTTGCTTTATGCCCTACAAGGGCCCTTACAATAAGGAAAAATCCCCTTGAATTTAAGGAAAACTACAACTGGACGGCAACGGCCATAAGAGAAATATACAAACAAGCCGAAACCGGAGGAATACTCCTGACCGGTATGGGAAACGACAAGCCTTATCCCATTTACTGGGATCGTATTCTTATAAATGCAAGCCAGGTTACAAACCCGTCCATAGACCCGCTTAGGGAGCCAATGGAGCTTAAGACCTTCCTTGGAAGAAAGCCTGAAATGCTTAAGGTTGAAAACGGAAAACTGGCAGAAAAGCTTCCTCCGCAACTGGAACTAGAGATACCGGTAATGTTTTCGGCAATGTCATTTGGCTCAATAAGTTATAATGCCTGCGAAGCGCTTGCGATGGCCGCGTCAGAGTTCGGGACATACTGCAATACCGGTGAAGGCGGATTCCACAGGAATTTGCGCAAATACGGAAAAAATACCATAGTACAGGTTGCTTCAGGTCGTTTTGGGGTGGACGTGGATTATCTTAATGCAGGGGCTGCAATCGAGATAAAAATAGGCCAGGGAGCAAAGCCCGGGATTGGCGGCCACCTGCCGGGTGAAAAAGTCGGGGAAGAAGTTTCAAAAACGAGAATGATACCGATTGGCTCTGACGCCATATCCCCTGCTCCGCACCATGACATATACTCTATTGAAGACCTAAGGCAGCTTATTTATTCCCTGAAAGAAGCTACGGATTATGAAAAACCTGTAGCAGTCAAAATTGCAGCAGTTCATAATGTCGCGGCAATATGTTCGGGTATAGCAAGGGCAGGTGCTGATATTATAGTCATTGACGGATTCAGGGGAGGTACAGGTGCGGCTCCCCTAAGAATAAGGGATAATGTAGGAATACCAATTGAACTGGCCCTTGCGGCGGTAGATACAAGGTTAAGGGAAGAGGGAATAAGGAACCAGGTGTCCCTTGTCTGCGCCGGAGGAATAAGGAACAGTGCCGATATCATAAAAGCAATTGCACTGGGAGCAGACGCTGTTTATATTGCCCAGGCTGCCTTGATTGCAATAGGATGCCATATGTGCCAGAAATGTTATACCGGGAAATGCAACTGGGGTATAGCAACACAGGATCCGGATTTAACAAGAAGGTTGAATCCGGAGATTGCTGCAAAAAGACTTGTAAATCTTCTCCATGCATGGGCTCATGAAATGAAAGAGATGCTGGGCGGCATGGGAATTAACGCCATTGACAGCTTGAGAGGGAACAGGCTTATGCTGAGGGGAATAGGATTGACTTCAAAAGAGCTTGATATACTCGGCATTAAAGCGGCGGGAGAATAAATTACTAATTATTGAGAATAGCTAACTAATTAATAGCTAACTAATTATTAGTGAAATTGATTATTATCAACTTATTTTACTAAGTTATTATCAATTATTAATTATTAATTTATTTATATCTAATAATGAAATGAGTTGTAAGCGCTATTTTGAAATAGTTATTTAGCTTATGTTTTATTTACTTAAAGTATTGAAAACTTGAAAGTAGGTGTTTCAATATATGAAGAAAGGTATTAATCCAGCCAGAAAAAGGATATATGCAAAGGAAGAAGTGTGTATCGGATGCAGGCTGTGTGAAATCCACTGTATTGCTGCCCATACGAAATATAAAAACGATCTGGTGAAAGCGTTTAAGAAAGTCGCAAAGAGACCTCTGCCGGGGATAATTGTTGAAGAGCGGAAGCCGATTTCTTTCGGGCTGCAGTGTCGCCATTGCGCAGAGCCTGAGTGTGTAAAAGCCTGTATTACCGGGGCCATGCAAAAAGATCCTGAGACGGGGATTGTTATAAACGATAAAGCAAGGTGCATTGGCTGCTGGACCTGTATCCTTGCGTGCCCATACGGTGTCATTATGCGGGATATAAGCGAAAGGAAAATTGCATCCAAATGCGATTTCTGTATTGAGAACGGAACAGAGCCGGCATGTGTCAAAAACTGCCCGAATCAGGCCCTTTATACTGGGGATGCATTTGATGAAATTTCGGATAACGCGAAAATTACAGGAATTGAAGGGAGGGCTTGAGGGATGAGCTATGTTATTATTGGCAATTCATTTGCTGCAATAGGTGCCGTTGAAGGTATAAGAAAGCATGATATCCGGACTCCCATAATTATTATATCCGATGAACCGTACCATACTTATTCAAGACCCCTTATATCCTACTACCTTGGAGGAAAGGTTCCCGAGGAAAAGATCTATTACCGGGATAAGGATTTTTATGAAAAAAATAAGGTGGAGCCCATTCTCGGCATCAGGGCCGAAAGGGTGGATTTTGACAAAAAGGAGGTATTACTCCGGGACGGAAGGAGAATACCATATAATAAGCTTCTTATTGCAACGGGTGGAAAGCCGATTACACCGCTGCTGGAAGGCATAGAAAAAAAGAATGTTTTTAGTTTTATCAAGCTGGATGATGTAAAAGAAATAGAAAAAGCAGCCGTAAAAGGGTCACGGGCAGTAGTTGTAGGAGCAAGCTTCAGCGGCCTCAAGGCGGTAGAAGCATTGGTGCAGAGAGGAGTAAAGGTTACAGTAATAGATATCATGGATAGAATCATGCCCCGTGTTTTTGACGAAAGGGCCTCCCAAATAGCAAAGAAAACCCTTGAGAAATATGGGGTTGAGGTTTTGCTTAAAACCACTGTTGAAAAAATCCTCGGTGCAGAAAAAGCTGAAGGGGTATCCCTGAAGGACGGAAGAGAAATTGCATGCGATTTTGTGATACTGGCGGTTGGTGTCAGGTGCAACACGGATCTGGTAAAAGATACGAATATGAAAATAAACAGGGGAATTGTGGTGGATGACAGAATGAGAACAAGTATCCCGGATGTTTATGCCGCGGGAGATGTGGCTGAAGGATACAACTTTATTGAAGATAAATACATGGAAATTGCCATTATTCCAAATGCATACAAGCAGGGAGAGACGGCCGGAGAAAACATGGCAGGTGCTGAAAAATCCTTCAACAAAGGATTTATAATGAATTCCATGCCTTTGTTTGACCTTTCCGTTATAAGTGCAGGCTTATCTTCGGAAACCGGTGATGATATAAGGGTAAAAACCGTGTTTAAAGAGAAAGAAGATGTTTACAAAAAATTTTACGTCAGGGAAAACAAGCTTGTGGGCTACCTGCTGATAAATGATATCGACAGGGCAGGCATATACACCGGATTAATCATGAGCGGTGAAGACATATCATTGATAGAAGAGAATATTGGTGAAGATGGATTTGGCTTTATTTCGTTTCCTAAAGAAGCAAGAAAGGTTAAAATGCTGAAAGGATGGTCCGTATGATTACATTGGAAGCAAAAGGCGTATATTTTAGAGAACTAAATATGAAAATAAAGGAATATGTGAGGAACGGGGAAAAGGAAATCCTTCTGAAAAATGTGGAAGGGCAAAGATATATCGGAGACGGAATACAGGAAAACTGCAGGATTATAATAGAAGGCACACCCGGAAATGATATGGCTGCCTATATGGATGGTGCGGAAATAATCGTGCATGGGAATGCCCAGGATGCCATAGCAAATACAATGAACAGCGGCAGAATTGTGGTTCACGGAAATGCAGGTGACACCGCAGGTTATGGCATGAGGGGCGGCGAAGTCTATATTAAAGGAAATGTGGGATACCGGGTTGGAATCCACATGAAGGAATATTCTGGAAAGAAGCCTGTGCTGGTAATAGGGGGCAAGGCAGGAGATTTTCTTGGAGAATATATGGCCGGAGGAGTAATTATTTTGCTTGGTTTAAATATGGAGGAAGGTGGAGAAATTGTCGGCAATTATTGCGGGACCGGAATGCACGGCGGAACAATATATATACGCGGAAATGTTGAGACCTATAAGCTTAGCAGGGAAGTAAGGCAGGTAGAACCTGACGGTGAGGACATGAAACTAATAGGAACATACGTAAAAAACTTTTCGGAGTATTTCGGTTATAATTACCATGATATTATGAAGGGATATTTTTCAAAGCTTTATGCATATAACAAAAGGCCCTACGGCAATCTTTACGCATATTAACTAAAAACACATCTAATTTTCGAAGCCGGGCTTTATTTGACGAATTTTTTATGATATTATTATAGGAAAGCCTTGTTGTCAAATATTCACAAGGTTAAAATTCTTGTGAAGGTGAGAGGTATTTCCTATGAATTCAAAAGTAAAACGGATTTTTGTTGAAAAGAAAAAAGGATTTGATATAGAAGCCCAGTCCCTTTTCAGGGATCTTAAATACAACCTGGGAATAAAAGGACTTGAATATGTAAGGATAATTAACAGATACGACGTTGAAGGTATTACGGAAGAAGAATATATTTTATCCAGGGATACCATATTTTCGGAGCCTCCCGTAGATAAAGTGTATGATGAAGTATTTATAGTCGGAAAAAATGAAAAGGCATTTGCCATAGAGTATCTTCCAGGACAATATGACCAGAGGGCAGATTCAGCAGCACAGTGCATACAGATAATGACCATGGGGGAAAGGCCCTTATGCCTGTCTGCTAAAATTGTGGTACTTGGCGGTAATATATCTGATGACGAGTTTGCAGTGATAAAAAACTATTGTATAAACCCTGTGGAGGCCAGGGAAGCATCCTTTGAAAAACCGGAATCCCTGGTTGTGTCGGTGGAACCTCCTCCTGACGTAGAAATCTTGGATGGTTTTACGCTGATGGCGGAAGCAGAACTTGTCAGGTTAATTGAGGACAGAGGGCTTGCCATGTCCCTGGATGACCTGCAATTTTGCCAGGACTACTTCAAAAACGTGGAGAAAAGGGATCCAACCATAACTGAGCTGCGAATGCTTGACACATATTGGTCCGATCACTGCAGGCATACGACCTTTTTAACCAGGATAGAAAACGTGGAAATTGAGGACGGAAAATACACTGCTCCAATAAAATTGGCTTATGGGGAATATTTGAAATCAAGAAAACTGGTATACCAGGATAGGGAAGAGCAGAAGGACATATGTCTGATGGATATTGCAACTATTGCAATGAAAGAGCTTAAAATGAGAGGGCTTTTGGATGACCTGGATGAGTCTGAGGAGATAAATGCCTGCAGTATTGCAGTGGAAGTTGATGTTGAAGGAAAAAAAGAAGAATGGCTGGTAATGTTTAAAAATGAGACTCACAATCATCCTACGGAAATTGAACCTTTTGGCGGAGCCGCCACATGTCTTGGCGGAGCTATCAGGGATCCCTTGTCAGGGCGAGCTTATGTATACCAGGCTATGAGGATAACGGGAAGCGGGGATCCGAGAACACCGGTGGAAAAGACTTTGCCGGGTAAACTACCCCAGCGGAAAATAACCACCGGAGCAGCACACGGATTTAGTTCTTACGGCAATCAGGTGGGACTTGCTACAGGCCAGGTGGTTGAGATATATGATGAAGGTTATGTGGCAAAAAGAATGGAGATTGGTGCGGTTATAGGAGCGGCACCGAAGCAAAACGTGGTCAGGGAAAGGCCTGAACCCGGAGATGTGGTTATACTCCTCGGAGGCAGAACCGGACGCGACGGATGCGGAGGAGCAACCGGTTCTTCCAAGGAACACAATGAAGAATCCCTTATGAAATGTGGTGCTGAAGTTCAAAAGGGTAATCCCCCTACAGAAAGAAAAATACAGAGATTATTCAGAAAACCTTCGGTCAGCAGGTTGATAAAAAAATGTAACGACTTCGGCGCAGGCGGTGTGCTGGTGGCTATCGGAGAACTGGCCGACGGGCTTGAGATAAATCTTGATGCCATACCTAAAAAATATGAAGGCCTTGACGGCACTGAGCTGGCAATATCCGAGTCTCAGGAAAGAATGGCGGTCGTGGTTTCCCATGAAAATGTGGAAGCATTTATTTCAGAGGCCGCACAGGAAAACCTTGAAGCTACCCCGGTTGCTTTTGTTACTGAAATACCAAGGGTTAGAATAAGATGGAGAGGAAAACTGATAGTTGATATTGCCAGGGAATTCCTTAACACCAACGGGGTGAAGAAAAAGACCTGTGCTGTTGTAACTGCGCCCAGCGAAGCATCAGGCTTTTTTGATGAAATACCCGAAGAGGTGTCAATGTGCAGGGAGGATATAAAAACCGCATGGCTGAACAATCTCAAAAGGCTTAATGTATGCAGCCAGAGAGGGCTTGTTGAAAGGTTTGACAGTACCATAGGGGCCGGAACGGTATTGATGCCGTTTGGAGGAAAATACCAGCTAAGCCCTGCAGAAGGTATGGTTGCGAAAATTCCCGTACTGAACGGTGATACCAGCACGGGCAGCATTATGACTTTCGGATATAATCCGTCACTGGCAAAATGGAGCCCCTTTCACGGAGCGGTTTATGCAATCATTGAGGCAATAGCAAAAGTATGTGCTATTGGCGGGGATTACCGGAAAACAAGGTTATCTTTACAGGAGTACTTCGAAAAGCTGGGCAAAAACCCAGAAAAGTGGGGAAAACCGCTGTCTGCGCTGCTGGGTGCGTACTTTGCGCAAATGAAGCTGGGTATACCTTCAATCGGAGGTAAAGACAGCATGTCAGGTACGTTTAAAGATATGAATGTACCTCCTACGGTGGTTGCCTTTGCTGTGAATATTACCGATGTAAATCATGTGGTTTCAACCGAATTTAAACAGGCTGGAAGCAAAGTCGTGCTTGTTTCTCTTGACAGGGATGATTATGAACTGCCTGATTTTGAACAGCTGGACTTAAATTATACCAGAATCCATTCACTTATAACTGAGGGAAAGGTACTGGCCTCTTCAACGGTCAAAAGCGGCGGTATTGCGGAAGCAATAAGCAAAATGTGCTTTGGTAATATGATAGGATTTGCTTTCGAACCGGTAGATGATCCGGGTGAGCTTTTCACTCCCCAATATGGCTCAATTATTCTTGAGATACCGGAAGAAGAAAAGCCGGAAGTCCTCTTTGAAGGGCTTAAATACAAGCTGCTGGGATATACCCAGGAAAAGGCTGAGATAAATGTAAATGGATTAGGCATAAACCTTAAGGAAGCCCTTGACAGCTGGGAAGAACCCCTTGAAGAAATATTCCCTACCAAGGTGAAGACAGAAGCTGGTAATGAACTAATTAGCCTGGATGATTCCATAACTGTGAATGTAAACCGCCGGTCAGACAAAAGCCATACTGTCAAAGGCGGAACTGTCAGGCTTGCAAGACCAAGGGTATTTATGCCCGTATTTCCCGGAACCAACTGTGAATATGATACCGCAAAGGCCTTTGAAAAAGCGGGTGCATTAGTAGACATTATGGTTATAAAAAACCTTACTTCAAAAGACATTGAAGAATCCATTGAAGTGATGGCAAGTAAAATTGATAATTCCCAGATAATAATGATTCCGGGAGGGTTCAGCGGAGGAGATGAACCTGACGGTTCAGGCAAATTTATTGCCACCGCTTTTAGAAATCCCTATGTAAAAGAAGCTGTAATGAAGCTATTAAAGGAAAGGGATGGGCTTATTCTCGGAATATGCAATGGATTCCAGGCATTAATTAAGCTGGGGCTTGTACCCTATGGGGAAATCAGGGACCTGACCAAGGACAGTCCAACTCTCACTTTCAATACTATCGGAAGGCATATGTCCCGGATGGTACGGACAAAAGTCGTATCAAATCTTTCTCCTTGGCTTTCCAAGGTACAGGTGGGGGATATTCATACCATTGCTGTTTCCCACGGGGAAGGCAGATTTATTGCCTCAAGGGAACAGGTTATGGAAATGATGAAAAATGGTCAGGTTGCAACCCAGTACGTAGACTTTGACGGAAATCCTTCTTATGATATTCAGTTTAATCCCAATGGCTCAGTTATGGCTATAGAAGGAATAACCAGCCCTGACGGCAGGGTATTCGGGAAAATGGGCCATTCGGAAAGAATAGGGACAAATGTTGCCAAGAATGTACCCGGCGAGAAAGATCAGAAGATATTTGAAGCAGGGGTGGAATACTTCTTCTAAACAGCTATACAGACAAGGGCTAGACAAACAAAGGTTAGATAAGCAAAGGCCAGACAGGCAAAGGATAAGCAGGCAAGGGGCGAGCAAATGAAGAAGTTGGGAGGTACAGCCGGTTGCAGATGATTGCTATTATAGATTATGGAATGGGAAATCTCCGGAATGTTCAAAAAGGATTTGAATATATAGGTTATGAAGCGGTTGTGACGGATGACCCGCGGATTATTCATGATTCCAGCCATGTTGTGCTGCCTGGAGTAGGAGCTTTCGCAGATGCCATGGAAAACCTGAAGAAGACGGGCTTGATTGAAAGCATATATCGATCCGTTGAAAAGGGAAAACCTTTCCTGGGCATCTGCCTTGGCCTTCAGCTGTTGTTTGATAAAAGCCATGAAGGGGGCCTCTTCGAAGGGCTTTCCCTTTTGCCCGGGGAAGTAAAAAGGCTGCCTGAAGACAAGGGAATAAAGATACCCCATATGGGATGGAACAGGCTTAAGTATAAGGGAAATCCGATTTTTGAAAATATCAGCGAACCTGCTTATGTTTATTTCGTACATTCTTATTATGTTGAACCCGAGAACCCGGGGGATGTAATAGCCACTGTTTATTACGGCATGGATATCCCTGTGGCTGTTAACATGGAAAATGTATACGGGCTTCAGTTCCATCCGGAAAAGAGCAGCGGAGAAGGGCTTAAAATCCTGAAGAATTTTGCGAAGTTAAAATAAGGAGGAAATAAATGCTTACAAAACGTGTTATTCCTTGCCTTGATGTGAAAGACGGAAGGGTTGTGAAGGGAACCAGGTTTGTTAATTTAAAGGATGCCGGAGATCCTGTGGAAGTGGCGAAGCAGTACAACGAGGCCGGCGCAGATGAACTGGTTTTTCTTGACATAACAGCCTCCGCCCAGGCAAGAAGTATTATAATTGATGTGGTTGAAAGGACAGCCGAGCAGGTTTTTATACCTTTAACCGTCGGGGGAGGCATAAGGGAGCTGTCGGATTTTCGTGACATACTAAAGGCCGGAGCGGATAAAATTTCAATAAATTCAGCTGCCGTACGTAATCCAAAATTGATAAACGATGCGGCATGGAAATTCGGAAGCCAGTGTGTCGTGGTTGCCATTGATGCAAAACTTCGGCAGGACGGAAAGGGATGGGATGTTTATATCAACGGCGGCAGAATAAACACCGGGAAAGATGCTGTTGAATGGGCTGTGGAAGCGGAGAAGCGGGGAGCCGGAGAGATACTTCTCACCAGCATGGATACAGACGGTACAAACGAGGGATATGATATTGCCCTGACAAAGGCTGTGGCTGAAGCTGTAAACATTCCGGTTATAGCGTCTGGGGGGGCAGGAAAGCTGGAACATTTCTATGATGTTATAACAGAAGGGAAAGCAGACGCGGTTTTGGCGGCATCACTTTTTCACTACGGAAAGCTTTCAGTAGCTCAGGTAAAGGATTATCTCAAGGAGCGCGGCATACCGGTAAGAAGATAATTCAATCAGAAGATAAAGATAAACATAAATATAATTATTACTTATCTATAGTATTAATAACGATTATTTTACTAATAATAAATTTGTATAGTATAATAGTTTGAAAAAAAGAAAGGGGTTTTTCAATTGAACAACGAACTCATCTTGGTTCTTGATTTCGGGGGTCAGTATAGTCAGTTAATAGCACGGAGAGTCAGGGAATTAAATGTTTATTGTGAAATATATCCTTTTAATACTTCTATTGAAAAAATAAGAAATTTGAATCCGAAAGGTATTATTTTTACAGGCGGCCCCGCATCAGTTAAAGATGAAGGGGCTCCTTTTTGTGATAAAGAGATTTTCAAACTGGGTATTCCAATCCTGGGAATATGTTATGGAATGCAGCTTATGAGTGCCATGCTTGGGGGAGAAGTGGATAAGGCTTCCCAAAGGGAATATGGCAAAACTGATATAAAATTTGATTCCTCAGGCAGGCTTTTTGAAGGTATAAAAGAGAATAACACCTGCTGGATGAGCCATACTTATTATGTAAGCAAATTACCGGAGGGTTTCAGGGTTACGGCAAGTACCGAATATTGTCCGGCAGCGGCCATGGAGGACGAGAGGAATAAATTATACGGGGTTCAATTCCATCCTGAAGTGGAGCATACTCCGGACGGAAAGGCAATATTGAAGAATTTCCTCTTTGGAATATGCGGCTGCTCCGGTGATTGGAAGATAGCTTCCTTTATTGATTATGCAGTAAATGATATAAGGAGGCAGGTAGACGATCAGTCGACGATACTGTGTGCTCTTTCAGGCGGAGTGGATTCCTCCGTGGCTGCAGTACTGGTGCATAAGGCGGTTGGGGACAGATTGACCTGTATCTTTGTAGACCACGGCCTTCTTAGAAAAAATGAAGCTGACGAGGTGGAAAAGGTATTCAGGGAGCAGTTTAATATAAACCTGGTAAAAGTAAACGCTCAGGAGAGATTCCTTGGAAAGCTTGCCGGGATTACGGATCCTGAAAAGAAAAGAAAAGTGATTGGAGAGGAATTTATCAGGGTATTTGAAGAAGAGGCAAGAAAATTGGGGAAAGTTGACTATCTTGTACAGGGAACAATATATCCGGATGTAATTGAAAGCGGAACGGGAAATGCTGCAGTAATTAAAAGCCACCATAATGTAGGCGGCTTGCCGGCAGATATGGAGTTTAAAGGAATTATAGAGCCGTTGAGAAGCCTCTTTAAGGATGAGGTAAGAAACGTGGGAAGAGAACTTGGCTTGCCGGAAAAAATAGTGTCAAGGCAGCCGTTCCCCGGACCGGGACTTGCAATAAGGGTAATGGGTGAAGTAACAAAGGAAAAACTTGAGATTGTAAGGGAAGCGGACTATATTTTCCGCGAAGAAATTGCAAGAGCCAACCTTGACAAGGAAATAAGCCAGTATTTTGCCGTGTTGACAGGAGTTAAAACAGTGGGTGTAATGGGCGATGAGAGAACATATGATTATGTTGTGGCGTTAAGGGCTGTCATTACCACCGATTTCATGACGGCCAAATGGGCAAAAATACCCTTTGACTTACTTGAGAGGGTATCGAACAGGATTGTAAATGAGATTAAGAATGTAAACAGGGTTTTATATGATATAACAAGCAAGCCACCGGCCACCATTGAGTGGGAGTAAAATAGAAAGGAGGTTGATATATGGGATATTTAATACTTGAGGACGGAACTGCATATAATGCAGTTTTTTTTGGGGCAAAAAACAAGGTGATTGGAGAGGTTGTCTTCAATACGGGAATGACAGGCTACCAGGAAATCCTAACCGATCCGTCTTATTACGGGCAAATTGTTACCATGACATTCCCGCTGATAGGCAACTACGGAGTAAACGAGCTGGACATTGAATCCGAAAGGCCTTATGTGAAGGGCTTTATAGTACAGGAGATATGTGACAACCCCAGCAACTGGATGGCAAAAGAAACCTTGAGGGAATACCTGGTGAAAAACAACATAGTCGCAATTGAAGGGATTGACACCAGAGCCCTGACGCGAAAGATAAGAGAAAAAGGCACTATGATTGGGCTAATCACTCCGGAGACACCCACAAAGGAAGATATGGATCTCTTGAAGACATACAGCCTCAGGTGTCCTGTTGATTATGTAACTACGAAGAAGATATATACCATTCCGGGTGATGGCCGTCACATAGCGGTTGTGGACTTTGGGGCGAAGAGAAACATAATCAATTCGTTAATGATAAGAAACTGCCATATAACGGTTTTTCCGGCGAAAAGCACATTAGAGGAAATCATGGCAGTAAATCCTGACGGTATAGTACTGACCAACGGCCCGGGTAATCCAAAGGATAATCCGGAAGCTATAAATACAATTAAGGAACTTATAAATCACAAACCCGTTTTTGGTATATGCCTGGGGCATCAATTAATTGCCCTGGCATCCGGAGCGGATACGGAAAAACTTAAATACGGCCACAGGGGATGCAACCATCCTGTAAAGGATTTGACAAACGGGCGCACATATATCACATCACAGAATCACGGCTATACGGTAATAGATGAGTCTGTTGATGCCAGCAGGATTGAAATTACACACCGCAATCTTAATGATAACACAATTGAAGGTTTAAGCTACAAAGACAGGCCGGTTTTCAGCGTTCAATTCCATCCGGAGGCCTGTCCGGGTCCGAATGATACTGATTTTCTCTTTGACCGCTTCATGAAAATGATAAACTGATAAACTGCCGATAAAAAGCCTTAACTCTGAATTAAATCCGGATTTTAGAAGGGAGATAATAAATGCCAAAAAGAAATGATATTAGTACAGTGCTGGTCATCGGTTCAGGGCCAATAATAATCGGCCAGGCAGCCGAATTTGACTATGCAGGAACCCAAGCATGCCGTTCTTTAAAGGAAGAAGGAGTACGTGTGATTCTTGCAAACAGCAATCCGGCTACCATAATGACCGATGTAAATATTGCTGACAGAGTATATATAGAACCTTTGACAGTGGATGTAATTAAAAAAATAATACTGAAAGAAAGACCTGACAGCATTCTTCCCACCCTTGGGGGACAGACCGGGTTGAACCTTGCGATGGAACTTGCTGAAAGCGGCTTTCTTGATGAGCATAATGTGAAACTGCTGGGTACTTCGGCGGAATCTATTAAAAAAGCCGAGGACAGGAAAGCATTCAAGGAAACAATGATGGAAATAGGAGAGCCTGTGATAGAAAGCATTGTTACCAGCAGTGCAAAAGAAGCGTTGAAGTTCGCGCAGGAGGTAGGATACCCGATTATTGTACGCCCTGCATATACCCTGGGAGGGACCGGCGGCGGAATTGCCAGCAATGCGGAAGAGCTTGAGAAAATTGCCAATGAGGGAATCAGGTTAAGCAGGGTAAACCAAATACTGGTTGAAAAATCCGTTGCAGGATGGAAAGAGATAGAGTACGAGGTTATGAGAGACAGCAAGGGCAACTGTATAACTGTCTGCAATATGGAAAACATTGACCCTGTAGGAATACACACGGGAGACAGTATAGTTGTGGCACCGTCGCTGACGCTCAGGGACAGGGAATACCAGATGTTGAGGTCAGCCTCCATCAAGATTATAGATGCATTGAAAATTGAGGGTGGATGTAATATACAGTTCGCGCTTCACCCAGACAGCATGAAATACTATGTTATAGAGGTAAACCCGAGGGTTAGCCGCTCAAGCGCTCTTGCTTCCAAGGCTACGGGATATCCGATAGCAAGGGTATCTGCTAAGATAGCCCTTGGATATACCCTGGACGAGATTCAGAACAAGGTTACAGGCAAAACCTATGCATGCTTTGAACCCGCCCTTGACTATGTTGTTGTCAAGATTCCAAGATGGCCTTTTGATAAATTCGTAAATGCAGACACCACCCTTGGAACAAGAATGAAGGCTACCGGTGAAGTCATGGCTATAGGTACCACTTTTGAAATGGCTTTACTGAAAGCGGTACACTCCCTGGAACTTGGGGTTGATTCCCTTGAAGTGCCCAGGATGGCAAGCATAAGCAGGGAGGAGCTATCGAAAAAACTGGAGGAAAAAACATACGAGAGGCTGTTTGTGATTGCCGAGGCTATAAGGAAAGGAATCCCGGTGGATGAAATACACGAGAAAACGCAGATTGATATGTACTTCCTGCGTAAATTCCATTCAATAGTAGAGCTGGAGGAAAAACTAAAGAAACTGTCCTTCGATGGCCTGGACAGGGAAACATTAAGGCTGTGTAAGCTAAAAGGTTTTTCGGACCAGGCAATTGCTAGGTTTGTTAAGGCAAAAGCAAGCGATGTGAGGAAAAAAAGAAAGGAATTGGGCATACTGCCGTCCTTTAAGGTGGTAGATACCTGCGCGGCCGAATTTGAAGCCGTAAGCCCATACTACTACTCTTCGTACCTGCAGGAAAATGAGGTTACCCCGTCAGAAAAAAGGAAGGTAGTGGTTATAGGATCGGGACCCATCAGGATTGGCCAGGGAATTGAGTTTGACTACTGTTCGGTACACTGTATATGGGCTTTGAAGAAGCTCGGATACGAAGCAGTTATTATAAATAATAATCCTGAAACGGTAAGTACTGATTTTGACACATCTGACAGGTTGTATTTTGAACCCTTGATGCCTGAATATGTCCTTAATGTGCTTGACATGGAAAAACCGGACGGAGTAATGGTACAGTTCGGCGGCCAGAGTGCCATAAAACTGGCTCAGGCAATTTATGATGCCGGTTATCCGATTCTTGGGACACAACCTGAGTTCATTAATAAGGCCGAAGACAGGAAAGAGTTTGATGCGTTACTGGAAGAAATTGGCATACCAAGACCTGCAGGATATACCGTATTTACTGCCGAGGAAGCGGTAAATGCTGCGGAAAACCTTGGCTACCCGGTGCTTGTGAGACCGTCATATGTACTTGGCGGGCAGGGGATGGAAATTGCCTACAGCCGTGGAGATATAATTGAATATATGGGAATAATAAACCGGACAAAGCAGGAACATCCGGTATTGGTTGACAAGTATATTATAGGGCGTGAAATTGAAGTGGATGCTATCTGCGACGGACGGGATATCCTGATTCCGGGTATAATGGAGCACATTGAGCGGGCAGGCATACACTCCGGGGACAGCATATCGGTATATCCTACCGTAAACATACCGGAAACCGTTATAAAGCAGATAGTGGACTGGACCTACAAGCTGATGAAATCGCTGCAGGTGAAGGGGCTCATTAATATACAGTTTATTGAGAACAACGGGAAACTGTATGTAATTGAAGTCAATCCCCGTTCCAGCCGTACGGTTCCGTATATAAGCAAAGTAACGGGCATACCGATGGTAGAACTTGCAACAAGGGCAATGCTGGGTGAAAAACTGGCAGACATGGGCTATGGCACAGGCCTTTATCCGGCAAAGGACATTGTGGCTGTAAAAGTTCCGGTGTTTTCTTTCGAAAAGCTGCCCCTGGTGGAAGTCAGCCTTGGACCTGAAATGAAATCTACCGGTGAAGTGCTCGGAATCGGAAAAACATTGACTGAAGCGTTATACAAGGGATTGACGGCAGCAGGGTATAAATTTATCGAAGGCGGAACGGTTTTAATTACCATTGCGGATGTTTACAAGCAGGAGGCAATACCGGTAGCCAGGGAATTTGAAAAGCTTGGTTTTAAAATTCTCGCCACGGAGGGAACCTCCAAGGTGTTAAATTCAAACGGGATAAAGGCTGAAGTGATTGAGAAAGTGAGCCAAAAACATCCCAACATTGAGGATGCAATAAAAGCGGGGAAGATAAACATAATAGTGAACACTCCTACACATGGTAGAATTCCTCAGAGAGACGGATTTAAAATAAGAAGATTTGCGGTGGAAAATTCAATACCCTGCATGACCTCCCTTGATACTGCCTGGGCGTTTATTAACTCCTTTAAGCTGCAGAAGGACAATAAAAACATCGATATAATTTGCCTGCATGATATTTAATCCGGGATACAGGCGATGTTGAAAAGAGCAGGATATGTAGAAAGAATAAAAGAGCATGATATGCGGAGAATGCAGAGAATGATAAAAAAGCCGGCAATACAGCCAGTAAAACTGGCAGATTGGCCGGCGATTTTATTTCAATTTGTTTTATATAAGTTTTATATTTTTCATATGAAATTTTTTATATTTATATGTTTATAAATCATTGGCTAACAGGATTGCTTTTGCCAGCTCCCGGAGGGGGATTCCCTTATTCATGCTCATTTTTTGTATAAGCCTGTAGGCTTCATTTTCAGACAGGTTGTACTTTTGCATGACTATACCTTTTGCTTTTTCGATGAGCTTTCTGTCTTCAAGGGTTTCTTTGAGCTTTTGTATTTCTTTCTTTAAGTTCATAACCTTTTGATAACTTATTAATGCAAGCTGGATTGTCTGCAGCAATGCAGCCTTTGTAATCGGCCTTTGAAGATATATTATCCCGTTGGTGTTTTCCTGGTTTATCCAAAGACTGCTGCCCATACTGGTTATGACAATAACAGGTGCAATACCGTCTTCTTCGGCTATTTCCGCAATACGAATACCGCTGATACCCGGAAGATTGCTATCCGCTATAATTAAGTCAGGGTGCAGGGTCCTGATGCGCCTTATGGCAGATGACCCATCGGTCGATTCATCAATGATTTCAAAACCCTGGTGAGCCAAAAAAGTTTTAACTTTTTTCATCTCTTCTATTTGACTAAAGGCAAGACATATTCTAATTCCAAGCATAACATTTACCACAACTGTATTATAAGATTTCAAGATTTTAAATATTTCCGAATGATATTCGAATAATTTAAAATTATATTAAAATATGTTTTTTCCATTTATTATACTGTTTTATAATATGCATTGCAATATAAATTAATTAAAATTATGCATTTCATGCAGCATATAATTTTTATTTAATATGCCATTATTATAGATTATACATATGAAAACAATATAAGATACGGGAGAATAGGAACATGAAGACAGGGATGAAACGGAATTTTACAACATCTGAATAAGTACGGTAAATTATAAATATGAGATAAAATATGGATATATAAAATAAAGGAGAAATCAGTATAAAAACAAAAAAATATAAAGATTAGAAAATTTACGGAGCCGTGTGGCGGATAAGCATACACGGTTTATTTTTTATTTTCATAAAAGCGCTAAATTAAAAACATTAAATTTTTATTTGCATAAGAACAATCGTCAATAAAGGAACATACGCCATGCTGAAAATTGAAATTCTGCATTATACTGTGTTATAATACAAATATGTTTATGAAAAGTTAGAAGGAATTTGAAATGTTTAAGTAAAATCGATGGTTAAATATACATGCAAAATACCAAATACGCCTAAATACACAAGTTAAACGTATACACGCAAGTTAAACGGAAGGGAAAACGGGAATTGTGATGAAGAACGAGAGAACTGAATTAATGGATGATAAATTCAAAGAAGAATGCGGAGTGTTTGGCATATACAGTAGGGACGGGCATAATACGGCAAGGACAACTTATTACGCACTTTATGCGCTCCAGCATCGAGGGCAGGAAGGAGCGGGCATTGCTGTCTGTGAAAACGGGAAAATATCTTACTATAAAGACATGGGCCTTGTGTCGGAAGTGTTTAACGACACAATACTGGATACACTAAAAGGAAATTCAGCGGTGGGGCATGTAAGGTACTCTACGGTAGGAGCAGGCATAAAGGAAAATGTGCAGCCCCTGGTCATTAAATATATTAAAGGCCAAATGGCACTTGTGCATAACGGCAACCTCTTAAATGCCCAGAAATTAAAAGAGGACCTTGAAAAAAAGGGTACGATTTTTCAAACTACATCCGATTCGGAAGTTATAGCAAACCTTATTTCCATACACAGCATTGAATACGGAGATATTATTGATGCAATACTGAAAGTTATGACGGAAATAAAGGGAGCATACTCACTGATAATATTAACGGGAGAAAAGCTTATCGGAATAAGGGATCCCTTTGGAATTAGGCCTTTATGCCTCGGAAAAATTGAAAACTCCTATGTGTTGGCATCGGAATCCTGTGCTCTTGATGCCGTAAATGCCGAATTTGTCAGGGATATAAACCCCGGAGAAATAATAATTATAGATGATTCAGGTATTCAATCGATTCAAACCAAGCCTGCCGAAAAAACAGGATTATGCATTTTTGAGTATGTTTATTTCGCAAGGCCTGACAGCATAATTGACGGAGCAAGTGTTTACCAGGCAAGGATTGAAGCCGGAAAGCAGCTTGCGGTAGAGCATCCGGTTCAGGCTGACCTGGTAATCGGCGCTCCTGATTCAGGGCTTACCGCGGCGCTGGGTTTTTCAATGCAATCGGGAATACCGTACGGCCAGGGCCTTTTGAAAAACAGATACATTGGAAGAACCTTTATACAACCGGCCCAGCAGCAAAGAGAAATAGCCGTGACGATTAAATTTAATGCTATAAAAAGGGTTGTAGACGGAAAAAGAATTGTTATGGTGGATGACTCCATAGTAAGGGGAACCACTACCAGGAGAATAGTCCAGATGCTTAAAGATGCCGGTGCCAGGGAAGTCCATATGAGGGTAAGCTCGCCCCCTGTAAAATATCCTTGCTGCCTGGGTATAGATACTCCTTCCAAGAAACAGCTTGTAGCTTCCCATCATTCACCGGAAGAAATAAGGGAAATGATAGGGGCGGACAGCCTTGAATATTTAAGCCTTGAAGGATTGCTTAAGACACCGGTGGGAGTGAAATGCGATTTGTGCACAGGCTGTTTTAACGGAAAGTATCCCGTATGGTTTTAATATAGATATAGATTGAGCAGTATGGTTAGAATATTATATAAAGGCCATATCAATGAAGACGGGGTGTAACAATGGAGGGAAAAACAAGGGAATTAATTGAACATCTTGCAGAACTTGCAAAATTGCACCTGGATGAAAAAGAGAAAGATGAACTGACTGTCGAGATAAGTAAAATCATAGCATATTTTGACAAGCTTAAGCGGCTGGATATCTCAGGAATAGAAGCGACGGAGTATCTAAATATCCTTAATATTAATGGGCCTTTATCGGAAAAAGACCTGAGGGCTGATGTGGTTTCGGAATCCTATGAGAGGGAGAAACTGCTTACCAGGCCGGAGGAACGGGAGACGGGGTATTATATCGTTCCCGGTGTTTTAGAATAATGTTTTTGGTTAGAGGTGTACGCCGTGAAATTCGACGAACGTCAGCCTGGAAAAGTACGGATTGATGACAATAAAATTGCCGGTCTTTCCATAGATGAACTTACCATAAGCAACCTGCAAAAACTTATAAGCAAGAGGGAAATAAGCGTCCCTGAATTAACGAAGGATATGCTTGACAGGATAGAAAAGCTGGATTCAATGCTTGGATGCTATATCAACGTGATTGGAGAGCAGGCCATGGAACGGGCGAAAGAGGTTCAGGAAAAGCTGGACAGGGGTGAGATTAATTCTCCTCTTGCGGGAATTCCAATGGCTTTGAAGGATAATATCTGCACCGATGGCATACCTACAACATGCGGGTCAAAAATGCTGGCAGATTTTGTGCCGCCCTATGATGCCCATGTTGTCAAAAGGCTGTATGATAACGGGGCAATACTTTTAGGGAAAGTAAACATGGACGAATTTGCCATGGGAAGTTCCACCGAAACCTCCTATTACAAAAAAACAATAAATCCCTGGGATCCCGAAAGGGTGCCCGGAGGTTCAAGCGGAGGATCAGCTGCTGCCGTTGCTGCAGGGGAAGCGGTATACAGCCTTGGATCGGATACGGGTGGTTCCATAAGAAATCCGGCCTCCTTTTGCGGCTGTGTTGGCCTGAAGCCAACCTACGGCCTTGTTTCAAGGTATGGGCTTATTGCCTATGCATCTTCTTTTGATCAGATAGGCCCCATAACAAGAAATGTGACAGACTGTGCCCTGGTGCTGAATGCAATAGCGGGCCATGACCCCATGGATTTAACTTCTTCCAAAAAGGAGCACCCGGATTATACAAAAGCCCTTGTAAATGACGTAAAGGGATTAAAAATAGGAATTCCTAGGGAATTTATGGATGAGAACGGCAATGGCATGGAAAAGAGCGTAAAGGATGCCGTACTTAATGCTGTCAGGGTGTTTTTGGAACTGGGAGCGGAATGCATTGAGGTTTCCATTCCGGCCCTTGAATATGTTGTTCCGATGTACTATATAATTGCCCTGGCAGAAGCAAGTTCCAACCTTGCCAGGTATGACGGGATAAGATACGGATACAGGACTCCCGATTACAAGAATCTGGAAGAGTTATGCAAGCGCTCAAGAAGTGAAGGGTTCGGAAAAGAAGTAAAAAGACGTATCCTTCTCGGGACTTATGTATTAAGTTCAGGCTATTATGATGAATATTATAAAAAAGCACTTAAATCAAGAATGGTATTAATCCAGCAGTTTAAGGCAGCCTTTGAAAAATGCGACATTATAATCGGGCCTGTAACGCCTACAACGGCTTATAGAATTGGTGAAAAAATCGATGATCCTCTAAAGATGTACATGGAGGATGTTTTTACGGCACCTGCCAACATAGCCGGGTTGCCGGCCATGTCCATTCCGTGCGGGGTTGACATGAAGTCCCTGCCCATAGGGCTTCAGCTTATTGGTAGACCCTTTGATGAATCAACTATTTTAAGGGCAGCTTATACTTTTGAAACACATACTGTCGAGGGGTGGAAAAATGGTTAATGAATTGTATGAAGCCGTAATCGGGCTGGAAGTACATGCGGAATTGGCTACAAAAACGAAAATATATTGTTCCTGTACCACTGATTTCGGGGGACTGCCCAATACCCACTGCTGTCCTGTCTGCCTTGGCATGCCCGGGACACTGCCGGTGCTTAACAGGCGAGTGGTGGAATACGCAATTAAAGCGGGAATTGCCACCAACTGTACTATTATTAATTTCACCAAGCAGGACAGGAAAAACTATTTCTACCCTGATGTACCCAAGAACTACCAGATATCCCAGTATGACCTGCCCATATGCAGGAACGGATACATAGAGATAGAAGCGGGCGGGGGCAAAAAGAAAATAAGGATTCAAAGGATTCATATAGAAGAGGATGCAGGCAAGCTCGTACACAGTGAGGACGGTAAATATTCATATATAGATTACAACAGGGCCGGCGTGCCTTTGATTGAAATTGTGAGCGAGCCTGACATATCCTCGGCTGAAGAAGCAAAAGCATACCTTGAAAAGCTTAAATCCATACTGCAGTTTATAGGTGTTTCTGACTGTAAAATGGAGGAGGGGTCCTTGCGGGCGGATGTTAATATTTCCGTGAAGCCCAAAGGGGAAGCAAAACTGGGGAATAAGACCGAGATAAAAAATTTAAATTCCTTCAGGGCCGTTTACAGGGCTATAAATGCGGAAATTGAAAGGCAGATAGGCATAATCGAGTCAAAGGGGATTGTGATTAAGGAAACAAGGCGCTGGGATGACAGCAAGGGCAAGAGCTATCCCATGAGAAGCAAGGAAGAGGTGCAGGACTACAGGTATTTTCCCGAACCTGACATACCTCCTTTTACCATAAGTGAAGAATTGGTGGAAGAAGTCAGGTCTTCCATGCCGGAACTTCCGGACAAGCGGAAGGAAAGGTATATATCCGAATACGGACTCCCTGCATATGATGCAGAAATTCTGACTTCATCCAGGGAATTATCCGATTTCTTTGAAAAAGCCGCCAGGGGAAGCAACAACATTAAGGCTGTGAGCAACTGGATTATGGGAGATTTTATGAGGATAATCAAGGAAAGAAATATTAAAATAGATGAAGTTCCTTTTAAGCCTGAACATATATCCAGGCTTGTTTCACTTGTGGACAGCGGAATCATCAACGGTACTACTGCCAAAATGGTCTTTGAAGTAATGTTTGATAGCGGGAAGGACCCGGAAGATATAGTGAAGGAAAAAGGGCTGGAAATATTGAATGACAGGTCGGAACTCCTTGATGTTGTGAAAAGGGTAATTGCAGCAAATCCTGCCTCGGTTGCAGATTACAGGAAAGGAAAGAAAAAAGTCCTTGGATTTCTTGTAGGCCAGGCAATGAAGGAGACAAAAGGCCAGGCAGATCCAAGGATCTTAAACGAGTTGTTTTTGCAGGAACTTGGCGAAAATTCCTGAAGTCAATAGTTTACCTTCTGATTATATTTTCTCTTTTCGGTCCGTTGGAAATCCATTTTATCGGAATACCGATAAAGCTTTCAATAAACTCCACGTATTTTTTTGCATTATCGGGTAAATCCTTATATTCCCTTATTTCCGTTATATTGCATTTCCAGCCGGGGAATACCTTGTATACCGGTTTAGCTTTATAAAGCAGCGGGGATACGGGGAAATCTTCTGTAACGTGGCCGTCAATTTCGTATCCAACGCAAACAGGAATTTCATCAAGATAGCCGAGAACATCAAGCAATGTAAGCGCAGCTTCAGTAGCACCCTGGACCATACATCCGTATCTGGTTGCAACAGCGTCAAACCAGCCCATCCTGCGTGGACGACCGGTGGTAGCCCCGTATTCACCGGCATCACCGCCCCTTTCCCTGAGCTCCGATGCTTCTTCACCGAATATCTCGGTTACAAAAGGCCCGGCGCCTACACAGCTGGAATAAGCTTTGATAATTGCTATGATATTTTTTATTTCATACGGAGGAATACCTGCACCAATAGTAGCGAATCCTGCAAGAGGAGAAGATGACGTAGTATAAGGATAAATGCCGTGATCAGGGTCTTTTAAAGCGCCAAGCTGCCCCTCAAGGAGAATTCTTTTTCCTTCTTTTAATGCTTTATGCAGATATATTGTAGTATCACAAACCATATGCGCTATTTTTTCGCCCATGGAAACAAGTTCGTTGTAAACTTCATCCGCGTCTATGGGCGGTTTGTTATAAAGGGTTTTGAGAATTATGTTTTTTACTTCACATATGGATGCTATTTTATCTTTAAGTATATCTTTATGATAAAGATCAGAAACCTGTATGCCGATTTTATAGTATTTGTCCGAATAGAAAGGAGCTATCCCGGATTTGGTTGAGCCAAATTGGCGACTGCCAAGCCTTTCTTCCTCATATTTGTCAAAGAGGATGTGCCACGGCATTACAACTTGAGCCCTGTCGGATATAAGAAGCTTTGGCTCCGGAACACCCTTATTTTTCAGGTTATCCAGTTCATCAAGAAGGATCTTGATGTTTACAGCGGTACCCGGTCCCAAAATATTAACCACATGATTATAAAATACGCCTGACGGAAGCAGGTGAAGGGCAAATTTCCCGTAATTGTTTATTATTGTATGACCTGCATTGCTTCCACCTTGAAATCTGATTACAATATCCGATTCTGAAGCAAGCAAATCGGTCATTTTACCTTTACCTTCATCTCCCCAGTTAGCGCCCACTATTGCTCTAACCATTATAAAACTCCTCCTGAATATATAATTTTTTCCTAATAAATTATTTACATGCTAAAAATAACCTTTACATAGGTATTATATTTGTACTGGGGCAATAAGTAAAATTAATATTAATTATTTGCGATATAAGCTATACTTATACATATGTTGCGATTATATATTTAAAAACGTTTAACTGATGCCGGAATTCAGAACCAGTTCCAGGAACTTTTTAGCAGCAGAAGTTAAAGGTACATTGCGCAGTTTTATAATGCATATCTGCCTTGGAGGTATTTTTTCCTCCAGGTCAATTTCAAAAAGCTCTCCGTTCTTTATGCTTTCTTCAGCAAAGTTTTTGACAACACAGGCTATACCTAAACCCCTGCATGCAAACTGAACAATAAGATCGCTTGTCGCCAGTTCAAACTCGGGAACCAGGTATACTGAATGTTCGGATAAGTAATTGTCTATATATTGCCTTGTACTGGTGTTTTTTTCAAGCATGATTACAGGATAATTTACTAATTCGCTTACATGGACTTTCCTTGATGCAAGATCGCAGAAACGGTTGCTTGCAACAAAACAGTCCCGTATTTCCATTACCTCGATTATATCAATTGCCTCATCGCTGTTGAGCGGAAGACTTACCACTCCGAAATCAATGGCACCTGATTTGAGATAATCTATGGTTTCCGGAGAGGGGCCATTTGTAACTTTTATTCTGACCTTGGGATATTTCTTGTGAAATTCTTCAAGGTAAGGTAGAAGGAAGTATTTTAATGTCATATCGCTTGCTCCGATTCGGATATTACCCCTGTCAAGCTTTATGGCTTCCAGGAATTTGTTTTCCGCCAGCATCATCATGTTATATCCCTGTTCGATATACTTGAACAACACCTCACCTTCAGGCGTAAGCACGATACCCTTTGGGGCCCTTGTAAACAGCTGGCCCCCCAGCCTGGATTCAAGCTTTTTTATCGCTTGACTTACAGCAGGCTGGGATATATAAAGTTCCTGCGAGGCCTTTGAAATACTTCCTGCCTTTACAACATGATAAAAAACTTTATATAATTCTAAATTTATATCCATATAACCACCTTACCAAATATCAGTTAAAACATAAATAATTCTAAAATGTGGAGCAATATAGAGGTTTACCAGCAAATCATTTCAACTTGTCAATTTGCTTGCTTTAAGTCAATTTTAATATTTGGATAAATAATGTTCAAGCTCCCACTTCGTAACTTTAGTTCTGTAATCGTCCCATTCTTTTCTCTTGGCTTCGATATATTTGAAGAAGATGTGGTCTCCTAAGACTTCTCTTGCAAGTTCGCTCTTTTCTAATTCATTGATGGCCTCTTCAAGGCTTCCCGGGAGTGAATATATACCCTCTTTGAGTCTTTCTTCCGGTGTCATTTCAAATATATTCTTGTCAGTAGGCTTAGGTGGCTGTATCTTGTTCTTTATTCCGTCAAGACCGGCAGTTAATATGGCAGCTAATGCAAGGTACGGGTTGCAGCTGGGATCTGGTGATCTGACTTCGAGCCTTGTTGCATTTCCTCTGGCGGCAGGTATTCTTATAAGCGGGCTTCTGTTTCTTGCTGACCAGGCTATATATACCGGAGCTTCATATCCGGGAACAAGGCGCTTGTATGAGTTAACCAACGGATTGGTTATTGCAGTTATTGACCTGATATTTTTCATGATACCACCTATGAACCAGTATGCATCCTGGCTTAGCTGCAGCGGGTCATTTTCATCATAGAATGCATTTTTACCGTCTTTGAACAGTGAAACATTTGTGTGCATTCCTGAGCCGTTAACCCCAAAAAGAGGCTTTGGCATGAATGTTGCATGCAGACTGTTCTTTTGAGCCATGGTCTTTACAACCATTTTGAATGTCATAATATTGTCCGCCGTAGTTAAAGCATCCTGATACCTAAAATCGATTTCATGCTGGCTGGGTGCAACTTCATGATGTGAAGCTTCTATTTCGAAGCCCATTTCTTCAAGCATCATGCAGATATCCCTCCTTGTGTTTTCTCCGAGGTCTATCGGACCAAGGTCAAAATATCCTGCATTGTCATAGAGCTTAGTTGTTGGATTACCTTCGCTGTCGGTCAGGAACAGGAAAAATTCGCATTCAGGACCCACATGGAATTTTTCATACCCCATATCTAATGCTTTTTTCAAGGCCCTTTTCAGCACATATCTCGGATCGCCTTCAAAGGGTGTTCCGTCGGGATTGTAAACATCGCAAATAAGCCTTGCCACTTTTCCTGTCTGCGGTCTCCACGGGAATATTGCGAAAGTGTTCGGGTCCGGTCTTAAATACATGTCTGATTCTTCAATCCTCACAAATCCTTCAATTGATGAGCCGTCAAACATGCACTGGTTGTTCAGTGCTTTTTCGAGCTGTTCTACCGTAATCGCAACGTTTTTCAGCATACCGAATATGTCGGTAAACTGAAGCCTTATAAATTTTACATCAAGATCTTTTGCAAGCCTCAACACATCTTCTTTACTATACTTTGCCATAAAACATACCCCTTTCCATAATAAAAATTCAAAATAAATTATTGATTTATTATTTCATGTTTCTCTGATTTTATATTGCCTGTATTCACATAAAAAAAACGTACTCAACGATTTATAATTTACTCCTCGTTGAGTACGTTTTATTATCCTGTTATTATTCTGTGCTCCGTCGCACAATCAAACAAATGTTAAAGATTGTTATTACTTTTCTAATAATTACCTATCCATTTTTATTATATTAAAATATACCATATAAGTTGTATTAATTCAATAACTTATTTAAAAAATTTTCTGTTTTTTATAATTATTCTTTATATTGGTTAATTTATAGTTAATTTACAAACAAAATGCTTTTTTGTTTTATTAAGTTGATTTTATTCAATTATTTTGTAGCAAGTACCTTCTTTAATTTGGCAAACCTCGGCAGTCCGTCTTCGATAGGAGGTCTTGATTCTCCCTGAATTAGAGGAAGAGCGTATTTAATGAATTCATCCGAAATACCCGTTCCGTCATTTATAATCCATTCAAGAGGTACTTTCTTTTCGGTATTTGCTACATCAGTAAGGTTAATTAATTTAATGTTGCACTTATATTCAGGCTGGTCAGCCCTTTCAAAAGCAACCATCTTGTCCGTGACTCCTTCAACTGCGTATTGAACTGCCGCCTGTCCTGCCATGTAGGCTTCATTTACGTCAGTGAGTGACGCAATGTGAGAAGCACATCTCTGGAGCAAACTGAACTCAATACCGCGAACCTTTGCACCGGTTTTTTGCTTAACTATATTAGCAAGAGTTGCTGCAAGTCCTCCTAATTGGGCATGGCCGAAAGCATCCTTATTTTTAGCCAGGTCTGAACCGTATTCGGAAATATATGTCCCGTTTTTATCCTTGATACCTTCGGAAACTGCTACTATAACATTTCCTCTTTCCCTGAATATCCTGTCCACATCATCTATAAACTTATCAATATCGAAGGGAAGCTCGGGAAGATAGATTAGATCAGGACCATAACCCTTATATGATGCAAGGGCGGATGCGGCTGTAAGCCATCCTGCGTTCCTTCCCATAATTTCCAGGATGGTTATCATACCTTTATCATAAACCTTTGAGTCATGATATATTTCCATTATTGAAGTTGCAATATACTTTGCCGCACTGCCGTATCCCGGACAATGATCGGTGCCCCAAAGGTCATTATCAATGGTTTTTGGAACACCCATAACCCTGCATTCATAGCCTACTTTCTGCATATACTTGCTCACTTTGTTGCAGGTATCCATTGAGTCATTTCCGCCATTATAGAAGAAATACCTTATGTTGTATTTTTCAAATACTTCGAGGATTCTCTTGAAATCAGTGTCATCTTCATCAGGGTCTTTAAGCTTATAACGGACAGAACCCAGGGCAGATGAGGGGGTTGTCCTAAGTAAATCAAGTTCATACGGATCTTCTTTGCTCATATCATAAAATACTTCATTTAAGATTCCTTTGATTCCGTGTGCAGCTCCGTATACTGCAGTAATGCAATCTTGCTTTAGTGCTTCTTGTATAACGCCTGCAGCACTGGCATTTATAACTGCTGTCGGACCGCCTGACTGGCCAAATATACATGCTCCTTTTAATTTACTCATGTGAAAACCTCCTTGTATAAATCTTGTATAGTTAATATAAATCCAGTTACAGTAAATAGTAAATATACAAATAAATGAATAGTAAATATATGAATTTCTTCATTTATTGAGCATAATTTTACTTTATTTATAATTCTCATAAAAATATAACATAATACATATTTAATTTCAATCAGACAATAATGATATACAGAAAAAGATTTATAAATTTCCTTGATTTTGACTGATAATTTGATACAATTATAATAAAACATGACAAATAGTTAACAAAAACAAGGAGAGATCATATATGCCATTAGTTACATCTAAAGAAATGTTTAAAAAAGCCTATGAAGGCGGTTACGCAATAGGAGCATTCAACGTAAACAACATGGAAATTATCCAGGGAATTACCGAAGCAGCAAAGGAAGTGAATGCTCCCTTAATCTTGCAGGTATCCGCCGGAGCTAGGAAATACGCAAAACATGTGTACCTGATGAAACTTGTTGAAGCCGCTGTTGAAGATACGGGGCTTCCTATATGTCTGCACCTTGATCACGGCGAAGATTTCGAGATATGCAAAGCATGCATTGACGGAGGTTTTACTTCTGTCATGATTGACGGTTCAAAGTATCCCCTTGAAGAAAATATAAGGTTAACAAGACAGGTTGTGGAATATGCTCACAGCAAGGGTGTTGTTGTAGAAGGGGAACTTGGAAGGCTGTCAGGCATAGAGGATAACATTAATGTATCCGAAAAAGATGCTGTTTTTACTGACCCCGATGAGGCTGAGAGATTTGTTAAGGAAACAGGGGTTGATTCCCTGGCAATTGCTATCGGTACAAGCCATGGCGCTTACAAATTCAAAGGGGAACCCAGGTTAAGGTTTGATATCTTGGAAGAAATTCAAAAGAGACTGCCCGGATTCCCGATTGTACTTCACGGGGCATCATCAGTTATTCCGGAATATGTGGAAGATATCAACAAATACGGCGGAAATATGCCTGGAGCAAAGGGAGTTCCGGAAGATATGTTAAGGAAAGCGGCTTCAATGGCTGTATGCAAAATTAATATCGACTCTGACCTCAGACTGGCCATGACTGCAGCCATAAGAAAGCATTTTGCTTTGCATCCTGAAGACTTTGACCCCAGAAAGTACTTAGGTCCTGCCAGGGAAGCAATAAAGGAGATAGTAAAACATAAACTTATTAACGTGCTTGGTTGTGCAGGCAAAGCTTAAGATGATGTGAATATCTGGTGTTAAAAAGGCTATCCTTTCACTGAAAGGATAGCCTTTTTATATGTTTTTTAACTCTTTGTATAATTCGAAAATATAAGTTAATAATATTTTCGAGGTGTTGCTGTATGAAGGTAAAAATAGGAATTCCCCGGGGTTTGTTCTTTTTTCAATACTATCCCCTATGGAAAGTATTCTTGGAGGAACTGGGATTGGAGGTCATCGTTTCTGATAAAACAAACAAAAAAATAATGAATGAGGGAGTGGAAAGATGTGTAGACGGCGCATGCCTTCCGGTAAAGGTATTTCACGGTCATGTAGAAAATTTAATAGACAGGGTTGACTGTCTGTTTATACCGAGATTTACGAGCGTAACACGGAAAGAGTATGTATGTCCGAAGTTCGGAGGACTGCCTGACATGATAAGAAATAGTTTTACGGGCCTTCCTGAAATAATAGATACTGAGGTTAACCTGAGGGAATCGAAGAAAAATGCAATAAAATCAGCAATTGAGATTGGTGAATACTTTACCAGGGATAAGGAAAAAATAAGAAAAGCATACGAGAAAGCATTGGGGGTATACAGGCAATTTAGAATGGGATTAAAAGCGGATTCAGCTCCTGATGAAATTTGGGAAAATTGTGATGACTGTATTGCGAAATGCAAAATGAAATGCGAAATACAAAGAAACGAAAGTGGTACCGCTATACGGACGGGAATGGAAAACAATGCGGAAACGTGGCCGGGCATAAAAAGTAATAGGGGTATAACAAGCAATACCGGCATGCAGCCAGGCAGGAATGTACCAAGGATATTACTGATTGGACACTGTTATAACCTGTATGACAGATATGTAAACATGAATATTATAGGTAAATTAAAAAAGCTTGGAACTGAGATTATTACAATAGACATGATAAACGGCCAGGTTATCTGTGAAAAATCAGCTTTATTACACAAGAGGATGTTCTGGTTTTTCGGAACAAAGGCCATGGGAACGGTGTTCCATGTCCTGGACAGGGATGATATAAGCGGAATCATATATGTGATGAGTTTCGGGTGCGGCATAGATTCATTTGTTTGCGACCTGGCTGAAAGAATAATAAGAAGGAACAAGGATATTCCGTTCATTGTGCTGACGATAGATGAACATTCAGGTGAAGCCGGATTGAACACCAGGCTTGAAGCTTTTGTTGATATGATAAAATGGAGGAATGTAAATGAAGGTAACTTTTCCGCATATGGGGAATCTGTATATTTGCATTAAGGCATTACTGGATGATCTGGGAGTTGACTATATAATTCCGCCCTTTGCCAGCAAAAAGACCCTGGAGCTTGGGACCAGGCATGTACCCGAATGTGCATGTCTTCCTCTTAAAATTACAATAGGAACCCTGATAGAAGCCCATGACCTGGGGGCTGATACCGTATTGATGGCCGGGGGATGCGGTCCCTGCAGGTTTGGCTATTATTGTGAAATGTACAGGGAGATTTTAAACGACCTGGGCCTTAATATAGAGGTAATAACGTTGGAACCTCCAAGAGGGCATATCAGGGAATATATAGGACAAATTGGAAGATTAACCGGAAGTTTTAATCTGTACAAAGTTTTAAAGGCAATAAAAAACACAACGCAGATTGCCATAATGGTTGACGAGCTTGAAAGGCAGGCATGCAGGATACGGCCACGGGAATTGGTAAAAGGGAGTGTAAATAAAATATATACTGATTTTCAGAAAAAAGTGCTTGAAGCGGAAGGCAGCAGGGAAATAAAAGCGATGATAAGGGATACGGCAAGAAAACTAGACGAAGTTAAAATAGATGAAAAGGCCAATCCGCTTAGAGTCGGAATAGTTGGGGAAATATACACTACAATTGATTTCTTTACCAATTTCAATATACAGGCAAGGCTTGGTTCTATGGGTGTTGAAACCCACCGTTATGTGACCATAAGCGAGTGGATAACGGAGCATATTATAAAGAACGGGCTGAAACTCCCGAGGAAAATGGATTTTGCAAAGGCAGCGAAACCTTACCTTGGCAAAATGATCGGGGGACATGCCGTGGAAACGGTGGGAAACTCCATATTGTATGCCCGGAAGGGGTTTGACGGTGTTATCCAGATATATCCTCTCACATGTATGCCCGAAATTGTTGCTGAAAGCATATTGCCGGCTGTTGAGAGGGATTTTAATATTCCCATTTTAACCCTTATTATTGATGAAATGACCGGTGAAGCCGGGTATCTTACCAGGATTGAAGCATTCATAGATTTACTTTACAGGAGAAGAGAGAAGGGAAGTATTTATGGCAAATATGGCAAATACAATGGAAGATACATATTATCTGGGAATTGATGTAGGTTCGGTAAGCACGAATTTTGTTGTTATAGATAAGAAGGGTGAATTGATTGAAAAACTATATATAAAAACAGGTGGCAGGCCGATAAAAGCCCTGTGTGAAGGCCTGGAATATATAGGGGATGCAATGGCGAAACACACAGGTAGCAAACCAGCCGGCGAAGAATATGGCGACAAAAACGTAAACATCGGAGGAGTAGGAGCTACAGGAAGCGGCAGGCAAATTGCAGCAGTGGTGGCAGGAGCTGATGTGGTGAAAAATGAAATAACCGCCCATGCCGTTGCCGCGCAGCATATTGTGCCCGATGTCAGGACTATTCTGGAAATTGGCGGCCAGGATTCGAAAATTATAATATTAAAAAACGGTGTGGTATATGATTTTGGGATGAACACGGTGTGCGCTGCTGGTACCGGCTCATTCCTTGACAGGCAGGCGGCCAGGCTGGGAATTCCTATTGAGGAGTTCGGCTCATACGCTTTACGTTCAAAATCACCGGTGAGAATAGCCGGCAGATGTGCCGTATTTGCGGAATCGGACATGATACACAAACAGCAGGCCGGATATATCCTGGAGGATATTATCTGTGGTTTGTGCGAAGGACTGGTGAGAAACTATCTTAATAATCTGGCAAAGGGAAAAGAAATTGCCGAGCCCATTATATTCCAGGGTGGAGTGGCTGCAAATGCAGGAATAGTAGCAGCCTTTAAGAAATTACTCGGAAAGGAAATAATAATTCCCGAGCATTACGATGTCATGGGCGCTTACGGCGCTGCACTGATTGCCAGAGATGTTATGGTGAAGAAAAACCAAAGAAGCAGATTCAGGGGATTCAGGGCCGCGCATGATGAATATGAGTCAAAAAGCATTGAATGTAATGGTTGCTCAAACATGTGCGAAATTGTAGAAATAATGTCCAACGGAAATCCCATTGCAAGATGGGGGGACAAATGCGGAAAGTGGGCTTTAAATATACAGGTTTTTGAGTATAATTAATAAATAATTGCATATATTTTATCTAACCTGTTTTTTGTATATATCTTTTAATCTATTTATTTTATTATTTTAAATTCTAACAGTTTGATTTTGAGAAATTTGGTTTTGACGCAATATACAAAGCAGTAATGCAGTATTCAGAGGCAGAACAATGGAAACAGAGGTGGAACAATGGAAAGCTATTTTGTTGACCTGCATGTGCATATAGGCCGTTCTTCAAAGGGACATGAAGTAAAGAAGGCTACGGCGGTGGATCTTACATTTGAGAATATTGCTTATGAGGCATTTTACAGGAAAGGAATAAATGTTATAGGGATAGTTGATTGCATCAGCCCTTATGTTTTGGAGGATATTGAAGCCCTGCTGGAAAAGGGAGAAGTGGTGGAGAAAAAAGACGGGGGTATGGCATACAGGGGAAAACAGACACTGCTTCTCGGTGCAGAAATTGAAACACACGAAAAGGAAGGCGGAAGTGCACATTCTCTTTGCTTTTTCCCTACCTTTGAAAGAATAAAGAAGTTCTCAAAGGAAATGGAGAAACATATGGGAAACATAAGAGCAAACTGCACCATGAGCAAGCTAACGGGCCAGGAATTATTCAATATTGTGGATGATTTCGGAGGTGTGTTTATACCGGCCCATGCTTTTACCCCTTATAAAAGTTTTTACGGAAGCTGTGTTGATTCACTCCTGAAAGTTTTTACCCCTTCTTCTTTTGATAAGATACCTTCAATTGAACTGGGGTTAAGTGCTGATGCCATGATGGCAAGCTGCCTTTCCGAACTTGACGGAAAATCATTTACCAGCAATTCTGACGCCCATTCCCTGGGGAAAATGGGAAGGGAATACAACATTTTTGAAATGAATGAGCCAAGCTTCAACGAGGTACTAATGGCCTTAAAAGGTCTTGAGGGAAGAAGAATCAAGGCAAATTACGGCCTGAATCCAAAACTTGGAAAATATAACAGGTCCTATTGCTTAAATTGCGATACGGTTCTGCATGGAGAACCACCTGTGCTGAAGTGTCCTGTTTCCGAAAAGCACAGGGTTGTAGTGGGAGTGGAGGACAGGATAGAGGTTATTAAAGACAGGGAAGAGCCAAAAATGGGCAATAGGCCGCCCTATAACTACCAGGTACCCTTGGAATTCATTCCTGGCGTCGGAAAGAAAACCATAGATAAGCTAATATCCCATTTCGGTACTGAAATGAAGGTGCTTCATGAGGCAGAGGAAAGTGAAATGGAGAAAATAGTAAAAAAGAATATAGCGCAT
>Ga0134092_1000210_pt1 | contig 61247 bp, 72 predicted proteins | sample 3_6taG_FD_94454 | JGI IMG/M metagenome (GOLD analysis project Ga0134092, IMG submission 94454) | Switchgrass degrading microbial communities from high solid loading bioreactors in New Hampshire, USA - 3_6_20_6_A3 metaG | ecosystem: Engineered > Bioreactor > Semi-continuous > Anaerobic >... | reverse complement strand
GCACTGCAAGCATTATGCTCATGATTTTCCACTCCTTTCTTTTTTTTTGAAAAAATATACCTCCAAAGAAGCTTTATAGTGCTTCTTTGGAGGTGTTTTTCTCTTAACAAACGTTCCTCTCCACCTACGGTGCGACCATTATTTTTTTATATTTTATATTAAAGCTTTATATAATTTTGTCATTAAATCATGAGCATGTTCATATTTGATATTTTCAATACCTCCTAAATCAATAATTACTTTCGTTTCATTATCTTTGACAATAATCACTGGTTTACCAATACCATAAGCTAGACCTAATTCTAGCATAACATTAGGATTTAAACCCGAAATATTAAAAATAGCCAAAAAGTTTCTTTCACACAATTTTATCTATCAGATGAGCTAACTTATATTTCATAAGTTTTTTCTTTTTCATAGTCAATCTAATTAATATTAGATCTACTTGGAAGCAACATATCAATTTGCCGGTTTTTGTTTACAATTTTAAAATTTATGCTATAATATAGATAAAGGTAATCGGAACCGCAAGTATGCGGTTGCCGCAGGTAGAGCAATTTTAAATAATCACCCTACGTCGGCCAAAGCAGGGTGATTATTTTTTTGTCCTAAATTCCAGGACAGCTATGATTAACATAGAAAACATTATCATAAGCGACAATGCCTCATATGTATTTATCATAGCCACCACCCCCCTTCCATTTAGGAAATGGGGCGGCAACCACACCCTGCTCTTCCGATTACCTTGTATTTATTTTATCACAATTTCACAAATAATGGAACTAAATGTGGGTCACTTTCTGTTGTGGCTCATCTGCTGCACCCCAACTGATTACGGTAATTTACCTCATCTAACATATGTTCAACCTGTGACAACAGGTTATAGTCCAATAGTCACCATATAATAGCCTACTGTGTAGTAATAAAATATTAGCTAAGTTACGTTAAAAAATTCTAAAATTAATTTGCTTTTTAGGCATTTAAGAATTTAGCATATTTTCCATCTTGCAGACATTGATTTATTCTTTAATTAATGGTATAATTGTTGACAAGATCAATTAAGAAAGTTTATCAACTGCAGTTCTTTACTGTAGTTATTTTTATCTTTACGATTGAATTCGACTATTTGCATTTTAATTTTTGCAAATATTTACAACCTTCGATTTTTATCTTAATATACAGTAAACTTTTAGAAAGGTAGTGAAAATATGGAGAAATTAAATAAATTTAAGGAATCTCTCCTGGATAAAAATATCATGTCAGTTACATGGGAACTTGTTCCCGGAAGAGGAGCTAACGAAAAGGCTCAAACCGATGTAATATTAAACGCTGAGAAAGCCTCAAAAGGCGGAAAAATTCACGCATTGACACTAACCGATAATCCAGGCGGAAACCCAGCGATTTCACCTGAAATACTAGCTGCTGAAATAGTAAAAATGGGGATTGAGCCATTAGTTCATTTTACCTGCAAGGATAAAAACAGTAATCAAATTGAAAGCTTACTCTATGCTTTAGATAGGGTTGGAGTTAGAAATTTACTAGTTATGACTGGTGACTATATATATTCGGGCTTCTTCGGCAAAGCAAGACCCGTTTTTGATCTTGAACCAATGCATGTTTTAACGATGATATCTGCCATGAATGAAGGTTTGGAATATAAGGTGCCTAAGGGAACTGTCAAACACAAACCTAGCGACTTTTTTGCTGGAGCCGTTTGCTCGCCGTTTAAAAAGACAGAAGCAGAATTAATGTGTCAGTACTACAAGTTAAAAATGAAAATTGCTTCTGGAGCTAAATTTATTGTAAGTCAAATTGGCTTTGATGCAAGAAAAATTCACGAATTAATTCAATTTGTTAAGCTCAACAATTGGGATATCCCCTTAATAGGAAATATTTATGTACTCACTTATGGAACAGCAAAATTAATGAATCAAAATAAGATTCCGGGCTGTGTCGTTACTGATAAATTGCTAGCAGAGCTTGAGGAAGAAAGTAAAGCTCCTGACAAAGGAAAAGAAGCAAGGCTTCTCAGAGCGGCAAAAATGTATGCGATAATGAAAGGTATGGGTTATGCAGGGGTTCATATCGGTGGCCATGGTACAAAATATGAAGACATAGAATATATAATTGATAAAGGTGAAGAATTGAGTAAAGATTGGCAAAGTTTAATTTCTGATTTTGATTATCCTATGCCTAACGGCTTTTACTATTTTGAAAAAGATGAAAAAACTGGCCTAAACTCTGACAAAATTACCAATCGTAAGGGAAGACCTCTCGACGCCAAAGTAGAATTCGTTTAACCTTTATCAAATTTTGTTCCCGAGCTCATGCTTGAACCCGGCACTCCTTTTTGGAAACCGATGAAAGCCATTGCCAAGATGATAGATGGAACACCGTTGGAAAGGCCTTTTCATTTTGTAGAACATTTATCTAAGACCATACTTTATGATTGCAAGAATTGTGGAGACTGTGCGTTGCCAGACTTAGCCTATCTATGCCCAATGTCACAATGTCCCAAAAATATTAGAAATGGTGCCTGTGGTGGAAGCTATGATGGTTGGTGTGAAGTTTATCCCGGCAGGAAAAAATGTGTTTATGTAAGGGCTTATTCAAGACTCAAATCACGTGGTAAAGAACACTACTTAGATCATGAGGTAATGCCACCATGGAACGTTGAATTAAATCAAACCTCTTCTTGGCTAAACCTCTATTTAGGAAGGGATCATAATGCCAAGAAGTACGGAATTGAAAGAGTTGATTCTAAAAAGCCGTAAAATACGCTGATTTTGACGTTATATGTAAGCTATAGGTAAATAATATATAAAAATGTTATATGTTTATCGAATTTTGCTATGTCCCGGGAAATTTTATTTTCCATATTATAGGAAATCACACCTATAGCTTACATGTTCTCAATCAATAATTCTTTGATAAAAAAAGCTTTTGCGATTTATAAATCCATATTTATGGGGCATTAATATTTGTTCGGTGCTTCCCACAAAAAATATGCCCCCATTTGACAGAGCATTGTAAAACTTCTTGTACAATTTTTCCTTCGTATCTTCAGTAAAATATATCATTACGTTTCTGCATAATATTAGATCACAATCATTTGGAAATTTATCTTCCAGTAAATTTAGGATTCTAAAATCTACCATTTTTTTTATTTGATCCTTTATAATATAATCATCTTTTTCCTTAATAAAATAAGCCCTTACCATTTCTCCTGGAACATTAGCGATTGCCTTTGCAGTATAAATCCCCTGCTTTGCTTTTTCAACAGCATCTTTATCTATATCACTGGCTATTATCTCAATCTTGTTTGTAATCATCATTTTATGTAAAAGCATGGCTAAGGAGTAAGGCTCTTCCCCTGTTGAACATGCAGAACTCCATATTTTTAATTTGCTTTTGTTTTTTAACAGTTCAGGTATGATTTCTTGTTCTAATACCAGCCATTGAGCAGGATTCCTAAAGAATTCCGAGACATTTATTGTAATATAGTTTAAAAACTCGTTTAAATGCTGTTTGCTATTTTTTAAAAGCTCAATATACGTGTTATAGCTATCGTGGCCGTTCCGCTTCATAAGCGACTCTATCCGCCGCTTCATTTGTTTTTCCTTATAACTCGATAAATCTATATTACATATCTTCTTGATTTCTATGGTAAACTCATTATAATTCAATATATAACCCCCTAAATTATATTAAATATAATTATAGCTAAAGTGGACAAAAAAATCCATGATACATTAATATTTTAATGTATCATGGGGGCTAAATGTAAAGGGGGTCTTCACTAATATAATATAACCACATTTCAGGTTTTTATACCATAAAGCAGAAAAATGCGCGACTTTTGTTCACGCATTTTTTCTGCTAGACATAATCAAAATTATAGTACTTTGTACTACTCAAAATATCTCCTACCTTTAAAAGTTTATCACCTTTACGGGCTGCTCATCAAACAGACCTCTTTTGACTTCCGTTGCGTCCATGTGTTTTGAGCGAAGCCCATCTGAAATATAATTACAGGCATCCCATGGGTTAACCCTGTCGCCGCAGGTGAAAACGTCAACAGCGGCATATCCCAGTTCAGGCCAGGTATGGATGGCGAGGTGCGATTCAGATATAACTACTACACCACTTACTCCTTGAGGACTAAACTTGTGAAACGCAACCTCTCTAACTTCAGCTCCTGCTTCTAAAGCTGCTTTGACTAAGATTTCTTCGATTAAATCTCTGTCATTTAAGATATTTGGATCACAATCGTAAACTTCAGCCAATATATGGCGGCCTAAGTTTTTCATTTGTCCATCAATACCCCCTTACTTTTGATATTATTTTTTTCAATCAAATTAAATTGTAGCAGATTATTGTGGTTTGTCAATAGAAAAACTAAAAATCCTTACTTAACACATGAGAACTGAGTTTATCGTATGTTAAATAAATATTCCTCGGTTTTTAAGCCAGTGGTATGTTTTTCCTTCAATAATTACGGGACGCTTTTTAAGTTCTGAAATCTTTCTTGCTCCTGCCATTGCCATGATATATCTTATTTCTTTTTCTATTTGTAATATATGTTTTTCAAGGCCGGAAGGCCCTCTATTGCACAATATTTGCAAAAAATGTCCTGCATAGGCAACTGCATTTGCTCCTAGAGCTAATGATTTTGCAGCATCAAAGCCATTCTTTAACCCACCTGAGGCTATAACATCAGCTGTATCACCAACAGCTTTTACAACTTCTATTAAACTTACAGGTGTAGGTATGCCCCACTTCTCAAAATGTTTAAATACTCTCGATTTTCTTCTTAAATTCTCAACAGCAATAAAGTTTGTTCCTCCATTTCCGCCCACATCAATGATCTTTACGCCTCTTTCAACAAGTGTAATGGCCTCTTCTTTTGCTATTCCAAATCCAACCTCTTTAACTATCACTGGAACATTTATGTTTTTTATAATATGAGATATGTTTTCAACTGTACCTTTGAAGTTTCTTCGCCCTTCCCTCATCACTATCTCTTGAGGAACATTAAGATGTAATTGAAGCGCATTTGCATTTATCATTTCAACAGCCTTATTTGCTTCTTCTACCGTAGCATCTGCACCTAGATTAGCAAAAATAATGCCATCCGGATTTATATCTCTTACTATTTTGAAACTTCTGATTGAGTTCGGATTTTCAAGTGCTATTTTTTGTGATCCTACAGCCATGGCTAAGTTTAATTTTTTTGCAATCATAGCAAGCTGGCGATTTATTTTTTCACCTTCCTGCGTTCCACCTGTCATAGCATTTATAATTATTGGATTTGCGAGATTTATACCTTGTAAGTTCGTGGAAAGATCTATTTCATTTAAATTTACTTCAGATAAACAATTGTGCAATATCGTAATATCTTTAAATACATTTCTTTTTAACTTTTTTTCTAATAACAAGCTGTATTTTATATGTTCATTTTTTCTCAATTTCCTGGTTTCATTCATATAATTTATATACCTCCGTAGGAACAAAATTTGGGGCGAATTCGCCCCAAACATTATTTCCTTAATTATTTTTTTTGAACAAGTCTCCAACCATCTCTCCAATAGTTATTCCACTATTTTCGTTATGCACTTCATATTCTTGTTTATCCTCATCTTCACCCTGAACTTCTTTGATGCTAAGGCTCATTCTCTTTTCTTTCATATTGATATCCATTATCTTTACTTTTACAATATCCCCTATCTTTAAAACATCTTCTGGATTTGATATATGGTCTTTTGATATCTGTGAAATATGGACAAGGCCTTCTACACCTGGTTCAACCTCAACAAATGCACCAAAACTTACAAGCTTTACAATTTTGCCTTCAATAATAGAACCTATTTTATACTTTTTATCCACATCGTCCCAAGGGTTGGGCAAAGCTTGTTTTAAACCAAGGGATATGCGTCCCCGCTGTTTATCTACACTCAATACCTGTACTTTTACTTCTTGTTCTTCAGTTAGAACTTCTGAAGGATGTTTAATCTTATGCCATGCTAAATCAGAAATGTGTATAAGTCCATCAACACCACCAATATCTACAAATGCACCAAAATCTGTAAGCCTTTTTACAACGCCCTTAATAATCTGGCCTTCTTCAATAGTTGCCCAAGTTTTTTCCTTTAACCTTTCTCTTTCCTTTTCAAGGACAACTTTACGGGATAATACTATGCGGTTCTTTTTTCTGTCAAGTTCTATTACCTGCAATTTCAATTTCTGACCCACAAATACGTTCAAATCGGGAACATATTTTATATCAAGGTGTGAAGCAGGAATAAATCCCTTAATTCCATTAATATTTGCTAAAACACCACCTTTTACAACCTCAGTTACTACCCCTTCAATTTCACTTTGATTATGGTATGCTTGTTCCACAAAATTCCATGCGTTGATGGCATCTGCCTTTTTCTTTGATAAAATTACATTGCCATCTTTATCTTCTAGATTTACAACATATACTTGTATCTTATCTCCTACTTTAACAATGTCCTCAGGAGATTCAAAAGGTATATTAGAAAGTTCATTAATTGGTATAACACCATCGGATTTGTATCCGATGTTTACCAGAACTTCATTGCTGTCAATTTTTACTACAGTCCCTTCTACAATAGTATCTTCTTTCAAATCAGTGAAAGCATCTGCGTAAATTACTTCACCTTCTTCCATGTTTCTTGCTACTTCTTGCTTGTCCATGTCTTTATTTAGTTCATCCATCTTAGAAATAACCTCCTTTATAATCCAGTCAGGTGTAGAAGCTCCGGCAGTTATACCAACTATATCAGTAGATTTAAACCAGTCTCTTTGTATTTCTGCGGCTGTTTCTATATGGTAAACTTTCGCCCCTACATTCTGACAAACTTTGACTAATTTTTTAGTATTGGAGCTGTGTTTGCCTCCAATCACAAGCATTACATCTACATTTGCCGCTACTTCGGCAGCAGCATTTTGCCGATCCAAAGTAGCTTTACATCTTGTGTTGTAAAAAACAGCAATATCAAGTTTTGATTGTAATATATTCATAATGTTATTTACATTTTCTTCAGTTTGTGTGGTCTGTATTACTACACCAACTCTTTTATTTGTATAAAAATTTTTGGCTTCTTCTACATTTTCTATTACTTTTACATCCCCATTACACCAACTCTTAATACCCTCAACTTCAGGGTGATTATGATCACCTATTATAACAGTAAGATATCCTTTATTGGAAATATCAGCGGCTAATTTTTGAACCCGTTTTACGAGGGGACATGTACAATCGATGATGTTTAATCCTCGTGATTCTAATTGTTTTATCACATCTGGGCCAACACCATGAGTCCTAATAATTACGTTCCCATTTTTTATATCACAAAGGTCTGCAGCTGTAATTCCTAAACTTTTTAGTCTTTCAACTTCTTGAGGATTGTGAATTATTGGCCCTAGTGTATAGGCCTGCTCATTTTTTTCGATTAAACTCTCAACTGTTTTCATGGCCTTATTTACGCCAAAACAAAATCCTGCGTGATCGGCAATAATTAGTTTCAAACAATTTCACTTCCTACAAATTATTATTAACGCATAAAAGCAATTAATTCTTAATTTAAAAAACTAACTTTCATTTGATTCGATAAAGATATGAATAATTCCTGCTTTTTATAAAAAATTAAGAGGATATTAAATTGGCCACTTCCGAAAACAGAGCAACACTAATCTCTTTTAATTCTCGAGATGACAACGTTTCACTTTGATAATATTCATCAAATTTTATAGGTTTTCCAAACTTTACATCAATCCTAGAAAATAATTTGTAATTGCCGTTTATTGCTACAGGCACCAAAATTACATCTTTGCTTTTTGCTGAAATAAGGGCTAAGCCCGGTTCAGGTTCTAGCAATTTGCCATCTTTGCTTCTTGTGCCTTCTGGAAAGATACCTAAAACTTGCCTATTCTCTAAAACATGAAGAGCTTCTCTTATAGCTTTTCTATCAGGCTTACCTCTTTTAACCGGAAAAGCATTTAACTTCTTAAGAATAGTACCAAAAATAGGATATGAAAACAACTCTTCTTTAGCCATAAAGTAAATTGGTCTTTTTAATACACAACCTATAATTACAGGGTCCCACACGCTTTTATGGTTTGAATAAACAATTACAGCACCATGCTCCGGAAAATCACTAATGCCGGTAGTTCTAATTTTGAATAATACATGTATCACTATATTGCATATAAATCTGATAAAGCTATAAAACAATACCTTCCCCCCTTTTATCACATCTATTATTTCTTCAACTACTTGCTGTATGGTTTTGTTGGTAGTGTCAATAATTACAGCATCTTCAGCAGCTTTTAAAGGTGAATAATCGCGATTTTTATCCTGAAAATCTCTATACTCTATATCTTTTTCCACTTGCTCCAAAGTAACATCATGCCCTTTTCTTATCATTTCCCTATATCTTCGAATAGCCCTTTCCCTTACGTCTGCTGTTAAAAAAAATTTGTATTTCGCATCAGGTAAAACAATTGTTCCGATATCTCGCCCATCCATAACCACACCTTTGTTTTTCGCCATTTCCCGTTGAAGTTGTATCATTACATGCCTAATTTCCGGTATCTTAGCTATTCTTGAAACTTCATTGGTTACTTCAATACTTCTTATATCATCAGACACATCTTCGTTATCTATATAAACTCTTTTTCCTTCAATTTTAATTTCTATCTGTTTGATAAGTTCAATAATGTCATTAATGTCACTTTTGTTATGCCGGATTGACAACAAGGTAATAGCCCGATACATGGCTCCTGTATCAATATAGGTCATGTTTAACGTATCAGCAACTATTTTAGCAACGGTGCTTTTACCTGCACCAGCAGGACCATCAATAGCAATATTGAAATTCAAAAGAATCTCTCCTCATTTATTTTAAGCACAGTTACATCCTGCAACAAAGCCAGTAGAAAAGGCTGCTTGCAGGTTATAACCTCCTGTTACTCCATCTATATCTATAACTTCACCTGCAAAATACAATCCCTTAATTTTTTTGGATTCCATGGTTTTAGGATTAATTTCTTTAATGGAAACTCCACCGCGAGTTACAATAGCTTCATTTTCTCTACATCCTGTTATAGTTACGCAAAAATTTCTTAAAGAATCCAGTATCTTTTTTCTTTCATTGCGCGTAATTTGATTGATCTTTTTTTCCGGATCAATTCCGGTATAATTAACAAAAACCGGAATCATCTTTTTAGGTAATAAATCATTTAGTGAGTTTTTAAACATTTTATTTTTATATAAATTAAAATCCCTGAGCAAACGCTGTTCAAGCTCCTGTTCTGTTAAAGCCGGTTTTAGATTTATTGAAACCACAGGGTTAGATTCCAGATAATCCACTACCTGTCGACTTAAAGTTAATATTATGGGTCCTGATATGCCATAATGGGTAAATAGCATTTCGCCAAATTCTGAAGCTATCTTTTTTTGCTTAACATACACTGTCGCCTCAACATTTTTCAGAGTAAGCCCCTGAAGATCCTTTACCCAATCCTCTTGACATATTAAAGGGACCAGTGATGGCTTAAGAGGTACAATGGTATGACCTGCTTGTAGCGCAAGTTCATATCCATCTCCCGTAGAACCGGTAGATGGATAAGAAAGGCCTCCTGTTGCAATAACAACTTTATCACAATAAAATTCTTTTAATGTATCGCCAAACAATATACCTTTTATTTGATCCTGTTCTATAACTAAACGCCTTACACGACTGTTGAACATGATATTGACGTCCAAATCTTTCAGTGCTTTTTGCATAGCATTAACCACATCAAGCGATTTATCAGACTGGGGAAAAACTCTTCCGCCCCGCTCTACTTTGGTTTTTACTCCGAGTCCTTCAAAAAATGCTATTAAATCTGTGTTAGAAAAGGCTGTAAGAGAGCTAAAAAGAAATTTGCCGTTACCGGGGTAATTGGCAATAAAATCTTTCAAATTTTTTATGTTTGTTAAATTACACCGACCTTTTCCAGAAATCAATATCTTTCTTCCTAGATTAGGATTTCTCTCGAAAAGATATACTTCAGCACCTCGTGAAGCGGCCTGATAAGATGCCATAAGACCTGCAGCGCCACCGCCAATTATTGCAACTTTAGTCATTTGATCATCCCGTTATCGTTTTATTTTTCTTGACAAGAGCATTAGTTGATTTTTTAATTCTTCATTCATTCTAAATAATATTCTCTCTAAATCTTTATTTGTTATAAACATTTGCGGTGGTTCCAAAATTTCCAGTTTCCTAAATTCTTCTCTCATGACAAAACGAATTATATCTTCGATTGAGTCGGCATGCATAGTAATCTCACAAGGAGCATATGCTACTTTTTCTCCTAAAGCCTCATCGTAAACCACATAGGGTTCTTGAGAAATATCACAGTCAATAAAGGAAATACCCTGAACGGGTATATTTTTTAGCAAGGCTAATTGTTCTTCTCTTGTTTCTTGAGCAACTTGTTCTACGGGCTTTCCGCCAAACAAAAACTTTCCGGGTTTATACTCCCCCCTATAATCGAACCTCACTTTAAACCTTATTTTGCTTTGAACTATCTCATCGCCAAGTTTGACCTTAACCATAAGTTGCCCCTCCAACATTATATTATCTTTTTTAACTCTTCCATCGAATTGAGTACTGTAGCTCTCGTCTTGATGTGATTATATATTTTTGCAGCTTTACCATTGGTATAATCTCTATTTTCAATGTCCTGTTCTTCTAAAATAAAAATTATTTTTTGAGCAACTAGTTGATTAATACATTCGAGATTTTTTAAATTTCCGAAACCAAAGGGAATATTAGCCAGGATAACTGCATCAGACTCATTAATGTAAGAAATATTTTCTATTGCTTTTTCCTCGGTAATAGGTGAAAATGGTATTTCTTCCACAACGGTAAAACCCAAAAGCCTTGCCACTTTCCAATCTGTATCGCCTTTATTTAAAACACCAGTAGAAACTTTATAACCTCTTTGACTTAAATAATATAATAATCTTTCACCTTCTCCACCGCCACAAATTACATGGAGTCTTTCAAAAGGTCTAGATTGCGCATCTTCATTGGCTAAATTTAAAAAAATAATAACTGGCCGCTTCTGGTCGTTGGAATAATCTACACGAACATTCATATTGAAAACTTCTTTTATATTTTGTTCATTTATTACTTCATGTAAGTAGCCCATTTTATATATCCTATGTTCTTTTAAAAGAATCACTTTATTGCAAAACATAGATGCTAAATTAATGTCATGGAGAACAATCAATATAGTCAATGATTTTTTGATACATAAATTTTTTAGTAGCTCAAGCAGTTCCCACTGGTAATTAATATCTAGATGAGATGTAGGTTCATCTAATAAAAGTAAAGTTGGTTGTTGGGCTAGGGCTCTGGCAATTAGTACCCTTTGTCTTTCTCCACCGCTCAGCTGATTGATAGGCTTATCTCGAAGATGCATTACGTCCATAGTTTTCATACAATCTTCGATTATTAGCATATCTTTCGAATGTTCGTGTTCAAAGCTTTTTAAGTGAGGATTCCGACCCATGGCTACTACTTGCTCTACTGTAAAGCTTATATCTTCTAAAGATGTATCCTGCGGAACCGTAGCTACACGTTTAGCTAAATCCTTTACGCTAAGTTTAAAAACATTTGAGCCATCAACATAAACACTGCCCTTATGTGGTTTAAGCCAACGATTAATATTTTTTAGCAAGGTAGTTTTGCCACAACCGTTAGGACCTAATATGCCTACAAAATCTCCAACATCTAACGTAAAACTAATATCATTTAATATATTTTTATCGTCATATTTAAAACTAAGGTTTTTAACTTTTAAAATTTCTTCGGGCATTTTACCACCTTTTTACCCCAAGCCTATTATAAATTCCCGCACTATTTTAGCTGCTAAAAGTGAAGTTCTTTCAGATAAATCATTAGCAGGAGACACTTCTACTAGGTCAAATCCCACAATGTTTAATTCTTTAAAATAACTTACAACTTCCAGTATTTCTTGAGAACTGCAACCACCTGGTTCAGGAGTTCCTGTACCTGGAGCAAAAGCCGGATCAATCACATCAATATCAAGGGTTATATATATAGGTTTGTCTTTCAAATCTTGGAATACACTTAAAAAAGGTGCCTTGACCTCGATTGGAAACATATGAGTGTGTTCATTTGCATAAACAAACTCTTCTTTTACTCCAGAGCGTATACCGAAATGATAAATATGTTTATCTTTAACGTGTTCAGAAATTCTTCGCAAGACAGTGGCATGTGATAGTTTTTCTCCGAAAAAACTGTCCCTTAAATCAGCATGGGCGTCAAAATGCACAACTGTAAGTTCAGGATATTTTTCAGCTACTTTTTTTACTATAGGATAGCTTACGAGATGTTCCCCTCCTAAAAACAAAGGGATTTTATTGTCATTTAAGCAGTGCTCAGTAACTTCTTCTATAAGTTCAAGGCTTTTTGCAACATTTCCAAAGGGTATGTCCACATCACCAGCATCAAAAAACTTTTTCTCTTCGAGAGAATCATCAGCATACACACTATAACTTTCTAGGCCATAGGAAACTTCCCTTATTTTTTTAGGCCCAAAACGAGTACCGGGTCTGAAACTTACTGTAAAATCCATAGGAACTCCGATAATTACGATCTTCGAATTCTTGTAATCGTCTTTTGCTTCCAAAAATCTATCTTGATTGTGTAAATGTTCAAATATACTCAACATCTATTCTCCTCTATTCTGAAATTAGTTTACCGACAAAAGGTGGTAAAATAAAATAACTTTTGTGAAGTTCCCTAGTATAGTACTTTGTATCTAAATTTGGCATAGAACTGATTTCCTTAGTAACAGGGTTTATAGTTTTTGAGCCCATAGTAAAAGTCCAGAGAGCTCCTGGATATGTGGGAATAACCGCAGTATACATATTAGTATAGGTAAATACGGATGACATATCCTTATATATTTTTCTTACTAAATCACCCAATAAAATAGGTGTTTCAGTTTGCGCAACCACAATTCCATCTTCATTTAAAGCACCATAAACGTTTTTATAAAACTGGGTGGAAAACAATCCTTCAGCTGGTCCTATAGGGTCTGTTGAATCTATTATTATTACGTCATAACCTTTATTTTTCTTTACAAATTCTATCCCATCTTCATAAAAAATCTTAACTCTAGGATCTGTCAAACCACAACTTACTGATGGAAAATATTTTTTTGATGTTTCTACAACTTCCTTATCGATCTCGACCAAGTGTACTTCTTTTACAGGATGCTTCAAAAGCTCCCTTACTGTTCCCCCATCTCCGCCACCTATGACTAAAACCTTAGATGCGTTGCCATGTGTCAACATGGGAACATGTGAAATCATTTCGTGATAAATGTATTCGTCCTTTGTAGTAAGCATTACTAAATCGTCTAAAGTCAAAAGCCTTCCGAAGTCTTCTGTTTCATATACTGAAATCTTTTGATACTCGCTTTGTGTCGCATAAAGAATCTCTTTAATTCTAAAGGACAATTTTACATTTTTTGTTTGGTATTCTGAAAACCAGAGCTCCAAATGTTTCACCCCTAATTCAACATATTTTTCGGGAAAAATTATATCAGATATAAACTAAATTCTCAAATATATATTGCTTGCAATTACATAGTTAATGACAATGGCAACTGTTAAAGAATTCATCCACATCAAGTTCCATAATAAATTGATCCTTTATATTCCTACTATGGCTTTCATACAGTTTTCTGTCACATTTGGTTGCAGCGACGTATTTAAAGCCAAATCGCTTAAAATATTCACTTTTGTTATCGCAAATTATGTATATCTTTTTTACGTTTCGTCTGTCAGCGTAGTTTATAAGTGCTCTAACTAAACCGTCACCTAAACCTTGATTTCTGTACTTTGGAATTATATAAACAAATTTTATTAGAGCTAAATCTTCAATAATATCTAAGTTTCCACATCCAGCTATTGTGTTTTCTAGTTCCACAACCAAGGTATGTTCAGTGAGATTAGCAGGGCAAAATTGAGCAAAATCAGTATTATTTATTACTTCCTGTATTTTGTATTTATCTTCGAAAGTTGCCTTTCTTATTGTAATCAATCTTTTCGCTCTCCTTTAAGTTTCTTTATGTAATTAATTTCGCCTTGATTTAAGTACCTCCATTGACCTACTTTTAAACCATTTAACGAAAGCTTTCCGAGTTTCGTTCTCTTTAAATCAATAACGGGGTGTCCTATTGCTGCACACATTCGCCTAATCTGCCGCTTTCTGCCTTCATGAATCTTAAGCTCAATTATTGTTGAGCTTCCTAACTTCTTTATTATTCTTACACTAGCAGGTGATGTTAAACCATCTTCAAGCATGATACCACTTTGTAAAGCTTTTATATCTTTTTCATCAATAACACCTTGCACATGAGCAATATACGTTTTAATAACTTTAAATTTGGGGTGAGTAATTTTATATGTAAGCTCACCATCATTTGTTAACAACAAGAGACCCTCTGTATCTTTATCCAAGCGTCCAACAGGAAAAACTTTCTCTTTTACCCCTTTTAATAGGTCAATTACAGTAGGTCTTCCAAAAGGATCCTTAACGCTAGTAAGCACTCCTTTGGGCTTATTTAAAAGTATATAAATAAATTCACGCTTTATATTGCAAATCTTACCGTCAACCTCAATAATATCTGACTCAGGCTCAACCTTAGTGCCTAATTCTTTAACAGTGACTCCATTTACTTTAATTCGACCTTGTAAAATTAGATTTTCACTTGCCCGGCGTGAAGCAATTCCCGCTTGAGATAAATATTTTTGCAATCGTATTTGCAATTGCAACTCTCCTTTTATGTCTATATTATACACATTAACTTCTTTTTCCTGCTTTTATTTAGCTTTTTAAAAATTATTCGCCTAAGAAAAAACTGATTCTAAATTGAATCAGTTTTTTCCTCCTCGCTTAGCTTTTGAATTATTTTTTGCACAAAAGGTCCACCTTCGCCTAATGCATACGCACTCATAGTGCCACAGGCTACATTTCTAATCGCAAAAGGTATATATTCGGCGGGAACATTTGCTTTCTCAAGCCTTTTTTTAATGTTCAAAGCTGCTTTAATGCCCTCTTCGCTGGCTATATTGTTTACTTTCTTAACAATCTTTTCATCACCAAAACAGACCGTGCCCAATTTAGAAAAAATCTTTGCTATTTTACTGCGCACGGCTAAATCTTCACCATCGATTAATATAAGAGGCAGCTCATTGGTAGCCACCATATAGTTAGCATGACCTATAATTTTAGCGGAAGCTAATTTGCACAAGCCCTTTAATGGTTCAAATTCTACCTTTTCTGTATCTGTAGAAATATTTATAAGTATTTGATGTTGAGCAACATAATTTTTAAGTTCTGCTACAGCTTCTGAAAAGACTTGTGCGGGTAATGCTGTAATAATATAATCTGAATTTGACAAGAGAGAATAATCTGATGTTGCTAAAGCAGATACTTCTTTCGCTAACAAGCCACATTTCCTTAAATCTTTATCTATCAAAATCAGATTATATTGAGATTGCAACTTGCGGGCAATTAAACTGCCCATACGACCAGTGCCTATAATAGCAACTGTTTCCATATCCAGCCCCCTAAATTTATTTTAACTTAATCAATAGAGTGTTTACTAAAGTTGCAGCACCCTCCTGTTTTATATCAATTACTGGTATATGCATGACATTTTGCATTTTTTCTAGTAATTCATCTCTATTAATGTAGCCGGGTTCATAACTATTTTTATCAAACCGATACTTTGGATAAAAAGGATTAACGGTAATAGCCAACAAAGGGAGGTTTTTTAAGGTTTCTACATTTCCGCCATTCTCTTTTATCCTTTTTATTTCATTTAATAGATTTTGTGAGTCTCCTCCTGTGATTAATTTTATGGGATCCTTAATTATTAAAGTCTTATCTAACCATAATCCCCTTAAATTATCATTGAGTTGTTTTAGGGCAAGTTCAGATATTAAATAAGGAATAAAAATAATTTGTACATTATTAATATCAGTTAATATTTCATTTACCGTTGAATTATCTATTAGTGAACCGTACCGCAATGATTTTATTCCTTCATCTGTGTTTTTAGGAAAGAGTGCAATCTTTTCAAGGTGGAGAAAGTGATGCAACTTATCTTCCTGCACTTTAGGTAAATTTAGCAATTCATATAAAGCTTTAGTTTCTTCAACTAACACATCTATATTTGTATTACGGGCAGCACCGGTAGCAATAATAATTCCATCTGTTTCAACCATTGGTGCAATTCTATTCAAAGCACCATCTACAAGTATTATTTTACAACCTAGCTCATTAATCATTTTATCTTTAACGTATTTTAATTGACTGCCTTTATTAGGTCCTGCTACTACTGCCAAGCCTTCTTTAACAACTCTCACTATATTTATATTTCCTAGGGGAGTTGTGATATTAGTTGTTTCTAATACTTCATATTCAGCACTTCCGCCTTTCAGGCATTTTTTAGCTATGGCTAAAATGGTATTTTCTTTTACATATAGACGAGGTTTGGGTAATCCGGTAATATTATCTATTTCTTCACCATCATAACCTATGCTGGTTAAACCAATGGAAATATTCCTGTTGTACAATTCACCAAGAATGGCGGAGGTGGTAGTAGTTTTTCCCGTATTTTTAGCAGTTCCTGCTATGCCTATTGTTAAGCTCATAATACCCCCCTTTACAGGCAAATATTAAATATTATAAATTATGATTTACTGATTACTGTATTTCTACCTGCTCTGCCTGGATAAGCTCCATCTTCTCTACTTCCTAATAATCCTTGGTATAACGCATCAACAAAATTTCCTTTTTTTGCTACGGCTTCTAATACCTTTTCAATTCCTTCTTCCATTTCTGCAGCCCATTTTTTAGCATTTTCTGTAGGAGTTATATCAGCATGGCCGAAAAATCTAAACGATGCTTGCGTAGCTCTCAGTGTGTCTATTCTGGATGCTGCTGTTATGGGACCTTTAGAGAAAGCTTCATCTGATGAAGCTATAGAAATTGCATCAACTCCTAATGAGGAAGCAAGTGATGCGTGAAGTGCCGTCATCATAGATGACTGGACTCTATCCTCAGTTTGGGTTAAAAATCCAATTGGTGCTCCACACCATATTGGAGCATTGACAATATTTCTAAGACAGTATATCTTTGCTGCATTAAAGTCAACATAGTTGTCCACCATTTGGCCATTAATCATGACTTCCGGTGAATAGCAAAATAGTGGTTGAAGTATGGGTTTGCCACCGAGCCTTAAACCTAATTTTGACACAATGAGCATACCTGCAAAAGCTTTAAAAGCAGGAACCCCAGAGAGCTCTTCATTAGTAACTACATCAAAAGGCATTCCAAATTCTGCAGCATATTTTATGGCGGCTACTGCGTCAACTGTAAGGCGTGCTGGATCTGTACCTCCGCTTAATGATCCGTAAGCTATATTAATTTTCGTCAAGTCAGCACCAATTTTGCCTGCTAGCAAGACTGTTTCAGGAGTATTTAATCCCCTATGTGCCCTTACTTGCCAAAGGGTATAAGGGGCTAGAGATTCCTTGATGCTCTTTAAATTCTCATATGTTATTATAGACCCATCTTCTTCATGGGTTATGTAGCCTTCCAGGAAACCTTCCGTTCGGGCTCCCCAAGATGGATCAAAGTGAACTACGCCATCTGCACCCCAAGCTTCACATGACTTAATATGAGCTATATCCATAAATGGACAGCCTGTTCCATATTGAATAAATACTGCAGGATTTTTATCGGTATGCTGCAGTTTTATTGGATTCATTCTGAAATTAACGTCATCTACATATCCTCTAAGTGCTTTTACTTCATCTTTGGTAAGTGGCCGAGTTTTTTCACGGTACTTGCCAGCTTCATAAAAAGATTTAACTACATCATCGCAGTACCTGGCATATTCCTGGCGAAGTTTTTGTTTCTCTGATTCATCGGTGCTATCTAATATTTGTCTGCGAAGCTCTGCTCTTAGTATGGCAGTAGAAGTTTTGTTGCTTGTATAATCAAGGATTCCATCAACTATGGTATCTAACAATTTTTCAATTCTCTTATTGCGAAAACTATAGTCATAACCTTGAGTAATATCTTTTTTGTTTTGTTTAATTCCACTTTCAGAAGGTACATACTCTCTTCCTTCTACGAAAGCAACAGCTTCTTCTACAGTAGTACCGGGCCCGAAACCAGCATCAAAACCTAGTTCTGCTGCAAGTTCAGGTCTTATAGCCATACCACCTATTCCTATTTTAACCTTATCTCTTATACCAGCAGCTTCTGCTAAATCAATAAATTTCCCTAAAATTTCTGCCACGCCGTAACCGAGTGTGCGGCTAATTAAAACAACGTCTACATCGTTATCTACAATGGCTTTTATAATTTCTTCCTGAGAATAGTCCGGGGGCATAAGTAAAGTATCATGACCGTTTTGTTCCAGTCCTCTTTTTATCATTTTTAATCCGATATCATGAACTGGGTCCAGAGGTGCAAGCAGAACTTTCTTCTTCATGACAAATTCCTCCCTATTTTCTTTGATCAAATAACCAACTATATTTGTCTCCTGGTTTATAAATATATCCTCTAACCCTAACTCTTGCGCCAGGACCTTGATGTTGAATAAAAACTATAGATATATCCTGAAAACCCAATTTCTCCATCAATTCCACAGAAAGTCTCTCTGCTTCTTCTTCATCTTTGCAAACTAAATACGTTTCTACATCAACTGCATCCATTACTTTTTCTAATATGTCCGGCATTTTACCTCCTCCTTACTTTTTTAATTAAGGGATTCAATTTTCTTTTTGAGACTCGTCGTTTCCTTCTCTGTTATAAGCAATTTCCCAGTACTTTTTGACATCTCTCTCGAGATTTTCAATATGATTAATCATTGCTTTCTCAGCTAATTCCGGATTCCTGGAAGCAATAGCTTCATATATACTTTTATGGTCTAAGAGAACTGTACTCTTTACTCTTTTTCTTATATACTCAAGCATAGGTGAAAGCTGCCCATGCTGCCTTATTAAATCCATAGCTGCATCTAAAACTCTGTTTCTAGCTGCTTTAGATATAATTTTATGAAATTCTACATCATCATCTGCTATGGAAATACCTTCTTTAACATGGATTTCTTGCCTTTTTATAATTTTTTCCATTTCAAGAATTTCTTCATTAGTTATATACATTGCAGCTAACTTTGCTAATTGGCTTTCGATGGCCTTTCTTGCTATTAACATATCCAATAGTTCTTGTTTACCTGTTACTCTTATTACATTTAGCAATTCTTTTCCATAATGATTAATATTGTTTTCACGTTCTAGCTCCGCAAGTAATTCTTTACCTGTAGGAGTTAACTTTCTACCTTTAAAACCGATTCTTTCAGTATATCCTTTTAGATCCAATTGCCGTAATATTCTACCAACAGTAGCTTCACTAATATCAAATCCTTGCATTTGCAAGCTATGACGTATGAAGCCAGAACCTACGGGCCCTTGAGAATTGTCAATGGCCTTTAAAGTAAAAAACAAAAGTCGAAGTTTTTCATGTTGCATATGAAACCCCCATCTTGTATAATAATACAACTATTATCTTATGATGAATCTATAATAACAAAACGACATAAAAAATGTTAAGTAGTAGCACAGCCACTCAATTATTTAACCGCCCACAAAAATTTTAACACGATATCGGCAACAATGCTAATTAGGTTTACGGGGGTCGTTTTATATAAACTGGTGGCTAAATATTGGCAATTGTGTTTGATAAAGTATTTAAAATAAAAGGAGTCAGTAATGACCCCTTTTATTTATGGTGTTTCATGAATGCCTTTATTATACAACTTTCTGATTAAACACATTTGTCATTCCTGCTTTGTCTACCCGATCCTTTATTGCATTTACATCTGTTGTATATAATCCAAGTTGCTTCATTCTCTCAAAATAGACGGAGCCGGAAAACGTATATTTCTTAGATATGCCTTCTTCTGTTTTCATTTGTTCTTTTACATAAGCGATAGCGTCGCCTACAGCAAGGTCTGTAGGAATCTGTATCAGTTCTTGACCCACAGCCCACCTTACGGCATTAGCCCCTGCAAGAGTACCAGTGCAGATGGCTTCTGTATGTCCTACCAGTGGGCCAGCTTTTTCTCCTCCACAGAAAAGATTGTCAACACCTTCTGTTCTTAAATAGTTATCCCGTGGCGAAAGAGCCAAATATCTTATTGAATTACCTAGGTTTCCTGCATATGGATCTTCATATCGCGCATTTTCAAACCCAGGAATTTGTCTTAAATCCTTTAATGGGAAGAAGGGCGTCATTAATTTTGCATGTCCAGTATCAAGCAGAATAACATTATCTACAAATTCTTTTAAGGCATACTGTTGACAGGCTTTTTTAGTTAGAATGTCTGATCCCTCTTTAGCGTGTTCTGGAACAGGAACAATGGCCACACCGGTTGAATTTAACTTGTCTACAATTTCTTGCGAAAGCGATTCTTTAAAAAGTTTGCAAGAACCGCTCATAGCACCATAGGTGCCATCGGCTTTTTTAGCCATCATTTCTTTGACACCCATCTTAGCCGCAATGCTTACTCTTGGTCCGTAACTTGGACACCTGTAAACACACATGGCGCATCCATTGCCATATTTTGTGCAATTTCCTTGTGGGCCAGCAGTTCCTGTACATTCTATAAAAACATCGCCTTCAAATTTTCTACCATCTGCTGTAATAACAGCTAATATCTTGTTGCCATCTGCTACTACATCTGTTACGCGGCTTTCCGTATGAACCTCCACACCTGCATCAATAAGAACTTTTTTAACTGCTGGTTCAACTAAAGCAACATCATATAATGTTGCATGTTTGTGACCGGGAAACTCGATGTTTTTATGCCTTGCTACACTATCCGTAACTTGGAATAATTCGCCTCCACCCATTGCTATCATTTCTTCTGTGGCTGTAAATCTTCCGTTGTTCCTCATAATTCCGCCCACAAGGCCTGTTCCCAATAACATATCGGTTCTTTCTAATAAAACTACATCGGCGCCTGCTTTTTTAGCCGATAATGCAGCTGCTGAGCCTGCCCAGCCTCCGCCTACGACAACTACTTTGGGCATGCAAATACCTCCCTAATTTTTATTTTCTACGCCAAGGCCACTGCCTTGGCGTATGGTAATTAATGATTAATCTATATATCCACTGTATTTGGCGATGATTTCCATAAGCTTAACTAGAGCCTTCACAGCATATCTAAATTTGCTTTCAATAATTTGACCGTTGTCATCGGTAGTACCGAGGCCTGGGGAAATCATTATGTTAGCGTCATAGGCAACTGTCGGGATTACACCCATCTGTGAAAGTCCTACCTGCAACAAGTGGCTTCCTGCATACATATCTTCTATAGAGAAGATGGGGAATCCTAGTTCGTCACCCTCCCAGGTCTTTTCGTAGTTAACTTCAACAGCTCTGCTGTTGTAAGACTTGGAGATTATTATACCTTTTCTAAGTTTGGGATGAATTTGATCAAATTCTTCTACTACGATCTTATACATGTCGTCAACTGGTTTCTTAAGTTCGTCGGGGTTGTCTCTTAATTCTTTGAGTGCTGCAATCATTCCAAGCAGTGCCTCTTTGCCGGGATCAAACACTACATAAGCCGCTTTTCCATAAGATGCTGTTGTTCCGTAGCGATCTCCATGCATACCGAGAGCTCTACGGATTGGGACCATGTACTGTTCTTTACCTATTATCAAACCAGATGTTGGAGATTCGCTGGCTTTATCCATACTGTAAATAATTACATCGGCACCACTCTTAGTAATATCGTGACCTATAAAGGGAACACCCCAAGCGTTGTCAAGTACGTAAGGTACATCAAATTCTTTAGCAATCTCTGCTAAACGCTTCTGCAGCACCGGTACACCATCGCTGTCCTTTACGCCATAACCATATCCTGGTGTGTCATACGCAAGTGATGTAATACCTGTAAGCATAGTAGCATGGCGTTCTGCAATTTTCTTAATTTTTTCTGCTGATGCTTCAGGATCAACTTTAGTTAGCTGGATTGTTGGATGAAATTTAATTCCATGAACTGAATAATCGGCACCTACTAACGGCGCTATATAAGCACTCAAATTGTTTTGCCTCTTGCCATAAAAGCCTAATTCACCGGCAGTAGATCCTCTGTCGGCTAGAATATCTTTAAAGCAGCCAGGGAATGGTCTTCCGTAACCACCATGGTGGTGTAAATGCTTTTCATATGGAATAATATAGCGTGCTTGATAGGCGTCACCACGGCCCTGCATAGGTGGTGAAAACAGGGTATCAAAAGTAACCCACAATCCTGCTTCACAGGTGTTAACTGGTGCCGCGTCATACTCATCGCCGTAAACATCTTTAACTAAACTTCTGACTTCGTCTACCAGTTTAGCCAAAGGAATAACCTCTGTTGCACCCTTTTCCATAGCTTCTCTGATTTTCTTAGTCAATGGTGAAGGGCAGCCGGAAATAGCACCGGTCAATCCAAACTTACCTCTTAAATCTTGAGGAATACCTATTTCATCTGCAGCTTTTTTCGCCTCTGCATAAATGTTTGCAGTATTGGCTTGAAGATACCTATACATTTCAAACTTTTTGGTGAATTTAGCCATGTTAAAGTCCTCCTTGTTACTTTAATTTTACAATTAACTCCACTTCACAGGTTGCGTCCATTGGAAGCTGATTGACACCTACAGCAGAACGAGCATGTGCGCCCGCCTCTCCAAATATTTGACCTAGTAACTCTGAAGCTCCGTTTATAACCTGAGGTTGCTGATTGAAGCCATCGGCACTGTTTACAAAACCAACAACTTTAACTATTTTTTCAACATTGTCTAGGCTGCCAGCCAAAGACTTTACTATACTTAAACAGTTAAGGGCACATATTTTAGCAGCTTCATAGGCCTCTTCTACTGAAACTTCAGCACCGACCTTGCCTTTATACTTTAATTCACCATTGACAAAAGGTATTTGGCCGGCAGTGTAAATGTATTTGTCTACTTTAACACCGGGTACATATGCTGCTACAGGTTTTGGTGGCTCTGGTAATGTGATACCTAACTCCTGAATTTTTTTCTCAAATGACATATAAGCACCTCCTTTCAAATGATGCAAATGAATGTTTAAATATTTAACCAATAATAACCTCATCATCTAAGTTGAGATTTCTTTGGTTCCCTGAAACGCGTTCTTCGCCATATATGACGATATTATAGTGGTTAGGCATATGCGTTTCATCAAAGCCTGCAATTTTACCAATTAAATGACCATTTATTTTAACCTCATCACCTACAGTTATTACTGTGCTCTCTTTTACTGCAAAGAATCCTATATATGCAATCTTATTTACAGTATCTCCTGGTTTTTTATTTTCATCAGTCAAAATAAGTTCGTGAACTTCATTTGCAACAAGGCAACGAGATGGTTGAGGAATCAATTGCAAACCGCGTTCTTCATAAGTGCCGTCCAAAACAACAACCAGGCTGCCTTTCAATGGCTTCTTTTTTGCATAAGGATTGGTTTTAAACATACCTGTTTTATATGGATCAACCACAACTTTACCTCCTCATCAATGATGAGCTATTATGTTATATAAATTCGACATAAATAACGAAAATCCTTCTCAAAATTTAACTTTTTTAACATTTTTATTTCAATCAGTTTTTTCCCATCTTGTCCAAAATCTTAAAATCCTATTTAGAATGTAATTATATGTTTTTAACGGAACATCCTTAGCCGTAATTAAAGAAGTTGATGTAACCAAATCATCATCTATATAAACTTGTACTTGTCCTACTTCTTCTCCCTTAAAAACGGGAGCTTTAATTTTTTTGGGAACTATCAATTTAAATTTAATATTTTCGCTTTCCTCTATTGGCAAGGTGATGCTATCTTTTGCAATTAAATCCACCGTTTTAATAACGCCATTTTCCACATTTACAGTTGTGAGATAATTATTTTTAGAAATTATATTTTTCAGTTTATAGTTCTCAAATCCATAGTTTAATAATTTCTTAGAATCTTCAAAGTGGTTTTGTGAACCTAAAACAACCGATAATAAATGAAAACCATTGTTTTTAGCAGTGGCCACCAAACACCTTCCGGCTTTTCCGGTATAACCGGTTTTAATTCCATCGGCGCCTTCAAATTCCCATAATAGCCTGTTTGTATTAAAAATCTGCTTGTCAATATCTCCATATTTTATTTCTTTTGTTTTAGTTTGAACTATCTCACGAAATTTAATATTCTTTAATGCATATCTTGATATAACTGCTAAATCTACTGCAGTTGTATAGTGTTCAGGATCATCAAGACCATGGGGGTTTGTAAAGTGAGTATTTAATGCCCCTAGTTCTAAAGCCTTTTGATTCATCATTTGTACAAATTTATCTTCGGTTCCTGCAATATGTTCCGCAATTGCTACTGCCGCATCATTACCTGAAGGCAACAGCAGCCCGAATAGCATATCTTCCAGAGTCAAGACGTCACCAGGTTTAAGGTAAAAAGAGGAACCGCCGATTGAAGCAGCTCTCGGACTTACTCTGATTTGGGATTGTAAATCCCCTTTTTCTAAGGCAACAATAGCAGTCATGATTTTTGTGGTGCTAGCCATAGCCATTTTTTCTTGAGAATTTTTTTCTAACAAAATTCTTCCACTTATTGGATCCATCAGGACAAATGCCTTGGCGTTTATCGACAATGCATTATCTGCAGCTTTTGCGCTAATGCAAGAAATTGCTATGAATAAATAAATAACCAAAAAGATGGCTATTATCTTTTTTGTCATAAAACACCCTCCCACCATATTTTTATATTTATACACGGTTTTAATTCTTGAAAAAATTGGTGGGTTTTCCAGAAAAATATTAGCTGCAAAAAAAAAAAACGGCTCCATGTTCACATGGTCCGTTAAAAACTTACTGCTTTTTTAAAATGTTGGTTATTTGATCAACAATCTGGGGAGCAATGTCGATTATCCGTTCCACTGTAGTATTTTGATCAACTGGCAAAAGTCTAATCTGACCCTGCCCTACAACCATAAACGCCATTGGCTGGACAGATACACCGGCACCGCTTCCGCCACCAAATGGCAGTTTATTTTTTTCACCCTTATCATTATCTTTTGATGTCTTTGCCTCAAATTCGCTTCCACCTGCAGCAAAACCAAAACAAACCCTGGAAACCGGGATTATTACGGTACCATCCTGGGTTTCAACTGCATCACCAACAACTGTATTGACATCCACCATTTCCTTAATGCTTTCCATAGAAGTCTTTATCAAACTCTGAATTGGATGTTCATCCATGATAAAGTCGCCCCTTTAGATGTTTTCTTTATGGCTTTTTGTTTTAATCTAATGTTAAACAATAACCAATACCAAGCTATTATCAAACTTGCAATTATAATATAGCCAACTCTAAGATGAAATATGCAGTTAACATCTATTTGAAAGGATTCAGGCTCAAGAAAATTAGGTCGGACGTTAGTTTTAACATCTGCTTTTGCAAAATTTGCGTGCATAGAAAGAAAACCTAATATTTGATATATGGCACTCCAAATGTAACCTGCGAAAAATCCCGTCAACGCCGGATTTTCACTGCCGAATGCAATATCTATATTCAGATAGGTGAAATTTACTTTATTAAGCAATATATTAATTAGTTTTTTAAATGTTTTTAAGTATGTAATACAAAACTTTAAAATATTAATTATCACTTTAAACCTGTCTCTGAGGGGTGAAATGACGACTTTTCTAGATTTAATTTTTCCCTTCTTTTTGCTCTGCATTTTATACCTAAAACTCAATAATGGAATAAAGCTTCTTATTGTAAATTTCATTTCTGGTATTTCTAAAACTATTTTTGATAAACTACACAAGCTTATTTCAAGCTTTATGTGTTCATCACGTGCTTTTTTAAATAGCATAATATGAAATTTTACAGGTAAGAAAAAAACAAGAGAAAAAGCCAGGATAATAAGTAATTGTATCACTTTAATCTCCCTAGACTTTTTCTCTTAGTTTGTGGCAAAAAAATGTTATCAATTCATTTTACTCAATAGAAATATCATCAATGCTTTCTAACCCAAAGTAGTCTAGACAATCTTCAGTTGTAGCATAAAGTATAGGTCTCCCCGGTACATTTAAGCGTCCTTTTTCGTAAATTAGATTTTTTTCTAAAAGGGTATTAAGGGCTTTTTCTGAATTTACACCTCTTATAGACTCAATTTCAGACTTTGTTATGGGTTGTTTGAACATAATTATTGCTAGAGTTTCCAATGCAGCCTTTGAAAGTTGTGATCTGACTTTTGGTTTGAAAATTTTTTCTATATACGGAAAAATTTCGGGCTTTGTTGTAAGTCGAAGGCTGCTCCCTACTTTCGAAATCATTATTCCGTGACTAAACTTATTGTACTCAATTTCTAATTGTTTCACGCATTCCAAGACCTGTTCACATGTCATATTTAATACATTTGCAATTTCATCGATTTTTACAGGATTTCCTGATGTAAACAATATCCCTTCTATAATTCCCATAGCCTTTTGTAATTCCACCTTACAGTCTAAACCTCCCTGTATGTTAAAACGATTTCTCCAAATTGTTTTTCTTGGAATGCATTGATACGCTTCATCTTTACTAGCTCTAATACGGCTAAAAAGGTCGTTATTATTTCTAGCTTTGATGTCTTTTTATCATACAATTTACTAAAAAATATCTTAGATTTTTGTTTTAATGTTCGGTAGATTTCCATTACCTTACGCGATAAGGGTATAGGGTCTTTAGTAATTTTAGAAACTTTTTCTTCTGGTTTTTTCTTGCTCATAACTGATTTAAAAGCCAATTTTAGGTCTTCAAAAGTAATTTCAGACAGGGGAATTTCATCTGCCCACATTAAAGACAAATCCTCGGGAGGTCTTTTAAATATAAACTCCTGTTCTTCTTCTTTTTTCCTCAACAGTATTGATATCTCTTTGAATTTCTTATACTCAAGCAGTTTGTGCATTAGCTCACTTCTTGGATCCACATCATTATCTTCTGCCACTGCCAATTCTGATGCTACCTCCTGTTTTGGTTTTGAAGGCAATAGCATCTTTGATTTGATACTAAGCAACGTAGCTGCCATTACTAAAAACTCGCTAGCTAAATCCAATTGATTTTCTGTTATTTTGTGAATATAGTCTAAATATTGTTCAGTTAAGTCTGCAATGGGTATATCGTAAATATCGATTTGATTTTTCTCTATTAGGTGAAATAGAAGGTCAAAAGGACCTTCAAATGTATTAATCTTAATATTTAAAGCCACGTTTCTTCACCTTTATCTAGATTTTCATCGCCTCTCTAACCTCTTCTAAAGTCCTTTCAGCTACCAAGCGAGCGCGTTTTGCACCGCTGTCCAAAATATCATCTATAATGGCAGGATTTTGTTCCAATTCATTTCTCTTTTGGCGAATGGGCTCCATTTTATCATTCATAATGGCAGCTAATTTTTTCTTGCATTCTACGCACCCGATTTGGCCCTTTTCGCATAACTCTCTAAGTTCAGTGACATTATCTTTTTCGTCAAAAACATTATAAAAGGCAAACACACTACAGACATCAGGATGGCCAGGGTCATTTTTTCTGATTCTGGCGGGATCGGTAACCATCATCTTTACTTTTTGATTTATAGTTTCAGGACTGGCTGAGATTTCAATATAGTTGTCATAGCTTTTGCTCATTTTCCTGCCATCAATACCCGGCAAAACCTTAAATTCAGTGTAAAGGGCTTCGGGTTCCGGAAAAACCGGTTCGTAAAGATAATTAAACCTTCTGGCAATTTCGCGGGTTAATTCAATATGGGGCTGCTGATCTTTGCCTACAGGAACTCTATCTGCTTTATATATCAATATATCAGTTGCCATGAGAACTGGATAGCCCAAAAAACCGTAAGTATTGATGTCTTTATTTTCAAGCTGCTTTAACTGTTCTTTGTAAGTAGGGCATCTTTCAAGCCAAGACAGGGGTGTGAGCATTGAAAGTAAAAGATGTAATTCGGCATGTTGCTTTACATGAGATTGTACAAAAATATTGCATTTTTCAGGGTTAAGGCCTACGCTCACCCAATCTATTACCATTTGCCTAATGTTCTCTTTTAATTCTTGGGTGTTTTCATACCCTGTAGTAAGCGCATGCCAGTCTACCACAACAAAAAAGCATTCATAATCATCCTGTAATTTGATCCAATTTGTCAGTGCGCCCATCATATTTCCAAGATGTAGACGACCCGTAGGTCTCATTCCACTCATAACTACATGGTTTTTCACAAAGATTCCTCCCAAAATTAAAATCTTAATAAAACTAAATTTGATAGAAAATCTAATCCTTTATGAATAAATATTATTATAGGATTTAAGATGCTACTTAGCAATCCAAAATATACTAACAATATTAAGATAAAAGGCCCATATGATTCAAATTTTGAAAACTCGTATGCCTGTCTTGCAGGTAATAACCCAGCTAATATTTTTGAACCGTCTAAAGGCGGAATTGGCAGCAGATTAAAGACAGCCAAAGTTAAGTTGTAAAGAAATAACACATAAATAAAGCTATCTAGAATACCGATGCGAAGTATATCAAGCTTCAAAAAAATTATAGCTAGAAAAGCTATCGCTAAATTAGCTAAAGGACCTGCTATAGAAACCAATATTGTACCCTTTCTAGGCTCTCTATAGTAACTCGGATTTATTTCAACAGGTTTAGCCCAACCGAATCTAAATAGCCATAACATCACCAAGCCAATAGGATCTAAATGAACCAAAGGGTTTAAGGAAAGTCTTCCCATCCACTTAGGTGTTGGGTCTCCTAAGGAGTATGAAACCCTTGCATGAGCATACTCATGCAAGGTAATTGATATCAACAAAGCCGGTATCCTAAGCAACATTTCAGGGCCCCAAAATTGTATCATGAAAGCTGACCATCCTTTCCCAACTGTAGAATTATTTAAGTCTACTTACAGCATTATACCATTTATATTAAAATGAAAAAAGTGTGCTTGAGCACACTTTTTAAATACAACATTCAAATCTACATGCTTGCTAAAAAAACCTTCTTTGCCTGTGGCAAATATACTTCTGCGCTGAGTAAATCCTCATACGTTTGGCGACGCACAACAAGCCGAGCAGTATTATCTTTAACAAAAACCACAGCCGGTTTAGGTAGCATATTATAATTGCTAGCCATTGAATAATGATATGCTCCTGTGCTAAAGACAGCTAATATGTCTCCCGGCTCGATTTTGGGTAAATCAATATCCCAAATTAACATATCACCTGACTCACAGCATTTTCCAGCAATAGATACTTTTTCTACTTTCGGACTATTGGCCTTATTTGCAACTATAGCTGAATATTCAGCACCATATAACGCCGGCCTTATGTTATCACTCATTCCCCCATCTACACTGACATACTTTCTAATACCAGGAATATTTTTGATGGCACCAATTGTATACAGAGTCGTGCCAGCTTCCCCTATAATAGCTCTACCAGGCTCTATTAAAAGTTTCGGAACATGCAGACCGTAATTTTTGCAACTTTCTTTAACCGAAGTAACTAAAGTCTGAATATACTCTTTTACTGGAAGAGGTTTATCTGTTTCACGATATTTTATACCAAATCCTCCACCAAAATCTATTTCTTTGGTAGTGAAACCATATCTATCAAATACATCTTTTGCAAATTTTATCATAATCTGGGCTGCATCTTTAAAAGGTTCGTCTTCAAATATTTGAGAACCAATATGACAATGAAACCCCATAAGCTTTAAGCCTTTTATACTCAAAGCACTTTCTACTGCCTGCATTGCTTGTCCGTTTTCCATTCCAAATCCAAATTTAGAATCAATCTGACCTGTTTTTATATAATCATGTGTATGAGCTTCAATGCCTGGAGTAAGGCGCAAAAGTACATTTATTTTTTTACCTGGATATTTTTTAGCTAAATCTCTTAATAGTTCAAGTTCATAAAAATTATCAACTATAATGCGCCCAACGCCGTTTTCTATAGCCATTTTTAATTCATCGTAGGATTTGTTATTGCCATGAAAATATATTCTTTTTATAGGAAACTGAGCTTTTATTGCAGTATAAAGTTCTCCACCTGAAACCACATCAAGACACAAGCCTTCTTCTTCAATGATTCGGCACATTTCGATGGTTAAAAAAGCTTTTCCTGCATAAATGACTTCACTGTTTTCATGCAAGCTGCGCATGCTATTGAGGAATGAACGACAATTTTCACGAATGAGGTTTTCATCCATGACATATAAAGGTGTGCCGAATTCTTTTACAAGTTCTACTGTATCACACCCACCTATTTCTAAATGGTTAAGTTTGTTAACTCTGCATGTTCCTAAAAGCATACCGCCTCTCCTCTCATTTATAAAACAAAAACAACCGGGATATTTGCCGGTTGTCTCTTGTTCCAAAGGCAAATACCTCACTCTTCTGAAGTAGCGCTCCACCGGGGTAAAATACCGGTGACAGTCTTATACCTGTTCGGTATAAGCCCAGCATGGTTTTTGGGGGAAAACCATGCTTCGGCGACGACCCCTTTTAATTTGCTTAATCGGCTTCCCCTGCCTCCGCAAATCTACTAATGGTCAATCGCGCCTCTACCCCAACTCGTGTCGAGATGAGGTACTTTTATTTAATTTTTCTTTACCATAACATATTGGGTTGACATTGTCAAGTAATATGTCAAGTAATATTATTGGTTTTTCATACAGCCATAGTAGAAGACCATTTGCCGCACCTGTCACCCCATCTTGCCATCAGCCTTTCATCTGAAAAAAGCTGAATTATTTCACAAGCATTGGGACAACCACTGCACTCGAAACTTTTGACCTTATAGTCTTGAAAAGCAACATCCATTCCCAAAAAATTTGTGGTTTTCTTGCGCGAGACTATGTGGTTAAAAGCTAAAATTGCAGCTCCAACAGCACCCATAACATCGTAATTTTCTGGAACAAATATTTCACTTTGAAGCTGTTCTTCAAAGGCTCTCCTTATCCCAATATTTGCTGCAACACCGCCCTGAAACAGTATTAAGGGGCGAATATCTTTGCCTTTAGCCACATTAGATAGGTAATTTCTAACAAGTGCTTCACACAAGCCTTTTAATATGTCTTCAATTGCATAACCCATTTGCTGTTTATGTATCATATCAGATTCAGCAAAAACTGCACAGCGACCTGCTATTCTAGTAGGATTATTGGACTTTAAGGCAATTTCTCCGAATTTATCAATTGGTATGCCTAATCTCTGAGCCTGTCTGTCCAAAAAGGAGCCAGTACCTGCAGCACATACTGTGTTCATAGCAAAATCCACAACGGTTTTATTTCTGATAATTATTATTTTGGAATCCTGACCTCCTATTTCTAAAATAGTCTGCGTTTCGGGGTAATATTCAAGAGCGGCAGCAGCATGTGCAGTTATTTCATTTTTTGTAATATCAGCTCCTACTAATATAGAAGCCAATTGTCTTCCGCTACCTGTTGTTCCTACAGCAAATATCTCTAAATTTTTAAACTCATCTTGCAAAATCCCTAAACCCCTTTTTATAGCTCCTATGGGATTTCCTGATGTGCTTAAGTAAAGCTTTTTTACAAGGCGCTTTTTGTCATCAAGTAGGACCAAGTTTGTGCTTACTGACCCTACATCAATTCCCAGACAACACTGCAATATTCTTTACCTCCTTGCTATGGCAAATCATATCTATAAATGCCTCTAACCTAGTCCTAAAACCAGCCTCGGCAGAATGTTCGTCTAAAACTATTGTCATTACGGGAATTTTAAATTTTTGACTTACGCGAGGTATTGCACTTTTTGCTACGATTTCAGGCATACAAGTAAATGGCAATAGGTGAATAACGCCATCAAAACCCTTTTTTGAAAAATTAACGATCTGTGCTATAGACTCTTGACCATGGCCGCCCACAAAACAATTAATGTAGGGCTCTGCCAATTTAAGAATACTTTTATAGTCTTTTGGTTTTAAAAAGGAGGGCAGAAGGTTTTCGCGAACCCAATCAGTAATATATATGTTTCTGTGAACCTCTACTCCCAGTTCTCCCAACTGTTTTTCGATGTTTAAATTTACAAAAGGCTCAAGCACCGTATAGATTTCTCCTACTATTCCCACTTTTACCGGAGTTTTATTTTTTAAAACACGTATTTTTGAAAAAGCTTTAGAAATTTCTTCTTTCAATGTTTCTAGTTCAGTTTCATCTTTTACATCAAGTATTCGCTTTACGAGGGAATTATAAACCTTATCGGTCTGTCCCTTTTCTATTTCCCTAGGCCTTAGTTTAGACGACTGTTTTTCTATATTATCTAAAAGCAAGGCTTTTTTCCACGCAAAGCGCAAAGCTCTTACTAGATCTTTTATTGTTTTATTATTTTTGGTCGTAATCAGCTTAATTTTATTTGTTAAATCTAAAAAATTACCCCGTGGAGGTTCTAAAATAATCATTTCAACATCATAACCTAAATCTCTTAAAATCTCCTTTTGTACTTCTCCATAATACCCAAACCTACATGGGCCAACACCACCGGCCATTACAATAGTGTCTGCGCCTCTTTCAATGGCTTCAATAAAATTGCCAATATTTATCTTTAAAGGTAGGCATGCAAATTCCGGCGAGTTGGCAACACCTAATTCAAGAGTTTTTTTTGTACAGGGTGGTGGCAATATTACCTCACATCCTAAGCTTTCAAATAAAGTTTTTAGGGGTACGTATATATTACCCATATGTGGAAATGTTATCTTCAATGTGCTTCCTTCCCTCCAAAACATCTAAAAAAGCTTCAAGTCTTGTGTCAAAACCGGCCTCTCCGGCATGTTCATCTAAATTTAAATATAAAAAGGGAATCTTATATTCTAATTTAGCTCTTTTTTCTATTAGTTCCCCCACTAATGAATCAGGACCACAACCAAAGGATGCCACATGAATAATACCATCAACTTTTTTATGTTCTAAAAAATAGTAAGCAGTACCAGTGGTCTTTTTTCCCAATGTCCAAAAGAGGTCTTTCGATAATTTTTTATTGCCTTCTTTAATTTGGCTTTTTGTCACCATCTCACATGTTATCAGATCAATATTGTGTTTTCGCAATTTCCTAATAAGACCCATGCTGATATAATCATCGTATATATTATAATTATGTCCTAATAAAAGCACCTTTATATTATTCCTTCGCTTTTTAAAAGTTTGATTTTCAATAAAAGTTAGTCTTTTATCGATGATATCTTGCGGAGTTACAAATTTTTCAATCATTAACTTTTCAAACTGTCGCTGGGCTTTTATGGCTTTGAAATATGCAAATAGTATTCGAGTTTGATGTATATTTAAAATTTTACCTAAATTTAAAATGTGATCTAGTATATGATTTTTCCCCTTGTAAAGATTTAATTCTGTATCAACAATATGAGGAATGTTTGAGATGCTATTTCTTATCATGTCAGGTAGACCTAAAAACTTAGGACATATGTATTCCTTTGGCTCTATACTTATAATTCTTGGTATATAAATCATGTCTACTTTGCCTATTAAATCGGCAACATGGCCGTGAAATATTTTTATTGGCAAACATGCATCATCCACACAAAATTCAAGGCCCTGCTTAAGAATTTCTTTGTTTGTTGGAGATGAAAGAACTACTTCCAGACCCAATTGTTCAAAAAAGTTTTTCCAAAAAGGAAAATATTGATAATAAAATAGAGCCCTTGGTATACCAATGCGCAAAATGTTTTCCTCCTAACTTTTAGTTAATCAATTTATTTACTGCTTAATAAAGATATAATCAAAATGCGACACAAAGCCGTTTTTATCATTAACACAGGAAGAGGCCTTTTAAAATCCGCTATAGGATTTAACAGGTCAAGCCAAGGTATTTTTTCAGCCCTGTGAAGGCCGATGCCAAACAATAAAAGAAGAAAGGGACAAATTATCGTAATTAGATTGTTATTGAAAGAACCAGTGACAGTAGTAAAAATTCCTCCAGCAACAACTTCTGTTATGCTTGATTGTAAAGCCATAGAAATTAAAACTGTAAAAGCTGATTCAATAAAACTAAGTAACAGCACAATAAACCAATACCTTGGACTTACGATTATTACTGTTAAGAAAATACCAATTAAGTCGACAAACATGGTTATCTCCTACTTTGACTTAGGATTGAAAAGTAATGCCATCAAAAAACCAAAAACAATTGCTGCTGTTATACCTCCTGCAGCAGACCTTAGTGCCCCTGTAAATACTCCCAGTAGCCCATATTGGTCCACATCTTGAATAACTCCCGTTACAAGGTTGTGACCAAAACCTGTAATGGGTATGGTAGCTCCAGCCTTACCAATATCTACTAAAGGCTGATAAAGTCCTAATCCGCTAAGAACGGCTCCTAATGTTACGAAGAGGACAAGTATATGGGCTGGGAAGAGCTTTGTTGTATCCATCAGTATCTGACCTACTAAACAAATTAAACCTCCAACTATAAAAGCCATAACATAATCCATTTAGATTCTCCCTAAATCATAGATTTTCTATAGAAATAGCATGTGCTATACATGGTATGGTTTCTCCCTGTTGAGTACTGGTAGTGCTCATTAAGGCACCAGTAGCTACTAACAGAACCCTGTTGTATTTTCCATTAAGCATCTCTTTGTAAATATAACCACATGTGACAACAGCAGCGCACGCACAGCCGCTGGCTCCAGCATGAACATCTTGTTCTGGATAAAATATTAAAACACCGCAATCAGAATATTTATTTGATATATCATAACCCTTTTGCTTTAAGAGTTCTTCCGCAATATCCTTACCTATACTTCCTAAATCGCCTGTTAAAATTAAATCGTAATCGTCTGGTGTCTTCCCTGTATCTTGAAAATGCCTCACTATCGTGTCAACAGCCGCAGGTGCCATAGCTGTTCCCATGTCATTTGGATCAGCCTCACCCATGTCAATAACCTTTCCGACAGTTGCAAAAGTAATTCTAGGATTTTGTATTTGCGACGATATAACCATTGCACCTGCTCCTGTGACTGTCCACTGTGAAGTTGGTTTTCTTTGATTTCCTAATTCTAATGGAAACCGAAATTGCCGTTCTGCTGTGCAAAAATGACTGGATACTGCAGCAACTAAATTTTCAGCAAAACCTCCATCAACAATCATAGAGCCTAGTAGGGCTCCCTGAGCTATTGTAGAGCATGCACCGTAAATTCCTAAAAAAGGCAAGCCAAGTTCCCGGGCTGCAAATCCTGCAGAGATTATCTGATTTAATAAATCGCCAGCAATAAGATACTCTATTTTATCTGTAGGTACTTTGCTGTTTTTTATTGCCATTTCAACTGCTTCTTTCAATATTTTTGTTTCTGCTTTTTCCCAACTCTTTTCTTGGTATATGCTATCTTTTAAAATTAGATCATAATATTCTTTAAAGCGACCTTGGCCTTCTTTAGGACCGACGATAGTGCCAGTTCCAATAATAGAAGGAGGATTTTCAAATTTTATTGTTTGACTGCCGAGTTTTTTCATTGATAGAAATCTTCCTCCCAAAAAATTAATTTAAGCTAAAACTTACATGTTTAATAAATAATATATTAGGCCTATTAAGGTTGCTGATGAAATACCATAGACAAGCACCGGCCCTGCTACGACAAACATTTTTGCCGCAACACCGAATACAAAACCTTCTCTTTTAAATTCCATGGCTGGTGAAACAATAGAATTGGCAAAGCCAGTTATTGGAACTATTGAACCTGCACCGGCATATTTTCCTATTTTATCGTAAACTCCAATTCCCGTTAAAAATGACCCTAAAAATACCATAATAATTGCAGTTGGCCCGCCAGCCTGACCAGGAGTTAAGCCGCGGGAAACAAAAAAATTCAGGATAATCTGGCCGATTGTGCAGATAATACCGCCTACTATAAAAGCCATAATCATGTTTTTTAAAAGAGGGGGCTTTGGCTTTTTATTTTTTGCAAATCTCTTATAATCTTGTTGTTCCTTTGTCAAAACAGGCATAGTATCACCTTATTTTTATCATGTTCAGCTTAAAAACGAGCACCATCAGTGCCCGTTTTACTAGCTTGTACCATCTACTTTGAAAGCTATCTTTACATTTGCCTTATACTCCACAATATTGCCATCCTTGACGTTTGCTGTATTATTTAAAACTTCTACACCCGTAATATTTCTGATTGTCTTACTTGCATCTTTTACGGCATTTTGCACTGCTTCTTGCCAACTGTTTTTAGATTCACCTACCAATTCTATAACTTTTACGGTCATATAGTGTCCCCCCATTTTAAATGATTATTAATTATTTTACCCAATAGCAGAACACTTATTCTTTTGCAAAAATACTAGTTTCGCGCTTTTTGGTGTTCTATTATCATAGTAGCTTTTATAAATAAATGCTCCAGCAGTTAGAAATAAAAGCAAAGCAATAAATATGATTAATTTTCTTTTAAAAAAAATCATCAGGATTACCTCCCAATGTATATTATTGTGTTTTTAAACCACATTTATGCGAACCAAAAATAAAAAAAGCCTAATTCTTTAGGCTTGAGACAGTAACTCTTTTACTTTGGCAAGTATTTTTCTTTCCAATCGCGATACCTGCACTTGAGTCATATTTAAAATTTTAGCAACTTCAGTCTGCGTCATATCTTTAAAATATCTAAGCACGATAATCTGACGCTCACTTTTATCAAGCTTTGATAAGGCCTCTTTCAAGGCTATTTTATCAAATAAAATATTTTGCCGATGTTCATTTTCATCAATTTGATCAATTAAATAAATAGGTGAACCGTCATCCTGGTACATCACTTCATTTAACGAAACCGGAGATTGAGATGCTTCCATAGCCATTACCAGATCTTCTACCGGGACACCCATTTCATCGGAAAGCTCATTTATTGTGGGTTCTCTATCCAACGCATTTGTAAGCTCTTCTTGTGTTTTTTGAATTTTTGAGGCTAACTCCTTTAAGGAGCGAGCTACTCTTATGGGTGCATCATCACGTATGTACCTGCGGATTTCACCCATAATCATGGGCACAGCATAAGTTGAAAATTTAACATCGTATGAGAAATCAAATTTTTCAATGGCCTTAAGCAGGCCGATACTGCCTATTTGAAATAAATCCTCTAACTCATAACCTCTGTTACTGAATCTTTTTACTATACTCCAAACTAAACCCAGGTTAAGGGACACAAGCTTATCTTTTGCCTCTTTGTCACCTCTCTTTGCCTTTCTTAAAAGATCTATATGGTTTTCAAAGCTCATGTAGTCTGCCTCACTGTGCCTTTATTGATGTTTTTTACCATTGTAACAACTGTTCCCTCACCCGGAGTTGAATCAACCTTTAGTTCATCCATGAAATCTTCCATTATAGTAAAACCCATTCCAGATCTTTCTAATTCCGGTTTTGAAGTCCATAACGGTTGGCGTGCTTTTTCTATATCTTCAATGCCTTTTCCCCAATCCTGAATCGTTATGACAACTTTATCTTCATACAATTTTGAGCTGATTCTTATAATACCAACAGTATTTTCATAGCCGTGAATTATGGCATTGGTTACAGCTTCGGAAACCGCAGTTTTTATATCAGCTAGTTCATCTAAGGTTGGATCTAATTGTGAGGCAAATGCAGCCACTACAACACGGGCAAAAGATTCATTTTCTGATTTGCTTACAAAATCCAGTTGCATTTCATTTAAAACCGTCACAAAATCACCCTTTCATAATTTATCTATGGCTTCTTTTTCGTCGTTAAAATTGCTAATAAGACTAAACAGACCGGACATTTGAAAAATCCGTTCTATTTTTGGCGCGAGATTTACAACACCTATTTTCCCACCGACATTTTGAAGTTTCTTATATCGACCAATAATCATACCAACACCGGAGCTGTCCATAAATGAAACATCTTTAAAATTAAACAATATTTTTTTAACTCTATGTTTTTCTATGTAATTATCAATCTCTTCTCTTAATATAAGCGATGCGTGATGGTCAATTTCCCCTTTTAAATTGACCTTTATCATATCATGATCTAATTTAATAATTACCACATCCATATTCCACCCCCCTTATCTATTACAATTAATTCGATGGATATGATAAATTTCCTTCTATAGATTCCATATATTTACATATCTTCTTAAAAACACAAAAAGACTTCCAAATTAGGAAGCCTTTTATGCATAAAATCAGCATGTATTTGATATTTAAATAGAAGCCTCATTAATTTAGCCATTTACTAAATATCCTTTTTAGCAGTTCTATGAAACCTGCTTTTTTTACATCTTCAGATACAACTAAGTTTATTTGTTTAACAGTTTTTCCATTTTGCTCGACAGTAAGTGTACCCACTTCCTGGTTTTTGCTCAAAGGTGCCGATAATTTTTCAGGAATATCAATCTTAGTGTTAATTTGGTCCTGCTTGCCTTTTTCTATTAAGATGCTTACATCTTCAGGCACAATGACATTTACTTCATTAATATGACCTTTTTCTACGGGAATAGTTTTTTGCACCATACCTTTTTCGACTACTTTAATTGAATCGTAATGTCCAAATCCGTAGTCTAGTAATTTTACGGTATCTTCAAATCTTTGATTGCTATTTTGTGCATTTAAAACCACTGAGATTAAACGAAAGTCCCCTCGTTTTGCCGTACCGGCAAAACAATGTCCAGCTTTATTGTGGAACCCGGTTTTTAAACCGTCTAAACCTTCATATTTGCCCAAGAGTTTATTAGTATTGGCCAGCATAGTGGCCTCTCGTTTTTTATCTGTATGTTCTAGATAATCCATCCATATAGTTGACCATTTAAAAAAGATGGGATATTTGACCAATTCCCTAGACATTAATGCAATATCATAGGCTGTAGTGTAGTGATCTGGATCTGACAATCCGTGGGGATTTGTAAAATGGGTATTTTTCATTCCCAACTCCTTTGCTTTGTCATTCATTAACTTAACAAAGCCTTCAACGCTGCCGCCTATATATTCTGCTACAGCCATAGATGCGTCATTAGCTGACGAAATAACAATACATTTTAAAAGTGTTTCAAGGGTTTGTTCCTCTCCAGGGCCCAAAAATACCTGACTGCCTCCAGTTTTCCATGCCCGTTCACTGACTCTCACAATATCCGAAAGATTAACCTTGCCAGATTCAACAGATTCTAGAGCTATAATCAGTGTCATAATCTTTGTGATGCTTGCAGGTTCCATTTTTTCATGGGCATTTTTTTCAAAAAGAATTGTACCTGTCCCTGCATCCATTAAAATAGCAGAAGGTGCATTTATATCTATTTGAGGCTCAGCAACAGCAGAGTTTGTTATAACCAACATAAGAAGAGAAATCAGCATAAGATACACTAGCTTTTTTTTGTGACTAATCATTGATTTTTCCTCCCTTCTTATGTTAGTTTTCCATATGTAATAAATGTTATGCACCACTATGCTCTGGGATGGGTTTTATCATATACTTGTTTAATTCTGTTTTGCGTCAAATGAGTATATCTCTGTGTTGTAGAGATATCTGCGTGACCTAGCATTTCCTGTACGGCCCTTAAATCAGCGCCATTTTCCAGAAGATGTGTAGCAAAGGAGTGCCTAAGAGTATGTGGAGTAATCTTCTTATAAATACCCGCTTGTTTAGAATATTTTTTTATTATTTTCCAAAAACCTTGCCTAGTCATAGGGTTACCTTGTCTATTGAAAAAAAGTTTTTTACTCTCTTTTCCATTTAACAGTTGTTTTCTGACACTGGAAAGGTACTCTTTCAAGTACTCTAAAGCAATTGAGCCAACAGGGATAATTCGCTCTTTAGAGCCTTTACCCATACAACGCAGAAAACCTGTTTCTAAATTTACATCTTCAACAGATAAAGAGATTAGCTCAGATACTCTCATTCCGGTAGCATACAGTAATTCAAGCATGCTCTTATCTCTTAGACCTAGGGGAGTTGTTATATCTGGTTGTGATAACAGTTTTTCAACCTCTTCTGTATTTAAGACTTTCGGCAATCTTTGTTCAAGTTTCGGAGTGTCTAAATCAATAGTTGGATCTTCCGATATTACATGCTCTCTAAATAAAAATTGGTAGAAAGACCTTAAAGCAGCACAAGTTCTAGATATGCTGCTGCTGGCCTTCCCGCTTTTTTGCATCTGAAGCAGGTAAGCAACTATTATTGCCCTATTTGAACTGTTTATATCTATAATATTTTTTTTCCGTAGAAAATATATGTAGCTTTTCAGATCGCGTTTATAAGCTTCTATAGTATTTTTTGCCAGCCCTCTCTCTACTGATAAATATTCTAGAAAGCTGTCTAAAAGGCCGTTCATAGTGTTCATCTCCTAAAAAGAAACTGCATCTTTCTGTAACTCTGTAAATTTGATTTTAAAAGACTGCTTCAAAGGCTAAAATAGTTTGAAAACAACCTAATAAATAAAGGTGAAATATATCCTTCAATTAATCCGGATATTACAAGCAAAAAACAGAAAATAAGATTAAGCAGCATATATCCGCTTACCATTTGTGTATAGTTTTCATGGTAATTTTTCATTCTGTTTTTAATAACTGTAGTGGCAAAAGTTAATGCGGTAACTCCAATTGAAATTATGCTGGGTAGTATGATTAAATTTTGCGGCAAAATGGAAAGTATCGCTAAAATTAAACCTTTTGTCCCCAAATCTTCTATTAAAAAACCAACTGTAAATCCCAAAACAAATCCCCTAAATAAAATAATACCTAGGATAAATGGGATACCTATTACTGAAAGGCCAAGTATAATCAACAAGACAGCAGTTTTAATATTGTTAGATATAGATAAGTAAAAGATGGAGGAGTGATCAACAGAAATATTTTTGACATTGGCCAAAAAACCGTTTATAAAACTTTGGATATTTTCCAATTGCATATCTGAAATCAAATTTACAGTAATGCTGCCGATGACAATACCTATGATTAAAATAATACTTAAAAAAATATACTGAATTATATTTTTCCTAAAGTAATCTATCATTATTTTGGGAAAATAATTCATGTAATAGTCCACCTTCCGTACATTTTCATAGAAAATATTATGCCGGAAGGGACGGGATTATACATTTTAATCCAAAACCTTGCCGTAAATACCTCCGCCACCTGCTTGCAAATTCAGTTTTCCTTCCCGGGCAAGCATTATATTTATAGCTATGTGCTCTCCAACAACCTCAATCAATTGGTCTCTATTAGCATTATGGATTACATTCATTTCAGTTCCAAAATGTAAAATAAGCTTCTCAATAGTTTTCTTCCCTATTCCGGGAATAAACTCCAGTGGTACCTGATAATGGTAAATTGGCCTGTTTTCAGGATGAATAGGAGCATCATAATCTGCAATAACAGCTATTCTGTCAAATACTCCGAGTGTCACTGATTCATTATCACATTTGGGACATTTTACTACAGGAAAGTTTTCATGTGCAACATAGTTGCATGTGGGACAAAATGTCCTGTGATATTTGCCGAGTTTTGGATCTAAACCATAATTAGAAACGATATAGTTATTATCAAGTCCTTTCAATGCTGAAATAATATTCTCAAAGTCAGGAAATTGCAAATTCATTTTATTGTATTCCCGGGCAATTTTCTCTAGTGAATGAGCATCTGAGTTGGTTAAATATGATCTTGTTGCAAGCTCGCTTATGGTATCGGCAAAATCAGTATCTGCACTGAGTCCCAATTCAACTGAAATAACATTGTCTAACTCATCTTCAAAAGCATGGGATAGTCTATCATAGCAGCTTCCGTAAAAACTTTTAAAGGGTGTAAACACATGGGCTGGAATCAGCACCCCTCCAAGGCTTTGTACGATTTTAATTAAATCTTTTGCACAAAGGCGCGCTTTTTGCGAACTCAAGTAAATATTAGTTATATATCCGGCCATAATTGATGAAAAATCTTTAATTTGTTCATAAAATGGAAAAAATGCTATGCTATGAGCAACTCCCTTTGGCTCTGTAGTTTCAATTTCAGCTCCAAAAACTATAGTGAGTTTATCTTCGTATCTGGCCCCACCGCCGGGCATGGGAATAAGCTTTTCATTATTTAATTGTTCTTGTATTTCTTCAAGAACTAGCGGTGATGCACAATCAACTATGCCTACAATATCTATACCTTTTTTGTTAATGCAATAGTCATATATATTATCAAGAGTTAAACTTCTTGAAGCAGTAATCTTAACAGGCTGGTTTTTAGCTTGACCTATATGAACGTGTAAATCGGCAAAATATTCCATCATAAACCACCTTTAATTTGAAAAGATGCTAAGAGTAATCCAGTGATAGTTTTACTATCTATTATCTCACCGCTTTTAATTTTATCAAGGACTTCTTTAAACGGCACCTTTTCAGCCTGCAGGTATTCATCAAAATCAGCATCTTTAGCCTTTCTAATTAATTTCTTGCCTAAAAACAAGTGTATAATTTCATTGGAAAAGCCGGGTGAAGTATAAAAACTTGTCAAGTATTCCAGTTCGTTTGGATAGTAACCTGTTTCTTCCATTAATTCGCGTTTTACACATGTTTCTTTAGATTCCCCTTTTTCCAGTTTTCCTGCGGGTATTTCAAGCAATTCCCTTTCTACAGCTTTTCTGTACTGTCTTACCAGTAATACTTCATCATTACCAGTAATAGCAACTACAGCAACAGCCCCCGGATGTTCCACAATCTCTCTTGTAGATTTTCTTCCGTTTGGCAACAACACTTCATCCACCCGGAGTTTTAACAAATGCCCAGAAAATATTTGCTTAGAGCTGATTGTAGATTCATAAAATTCCATTTTTACTCCAACTCCTGATTAACATAATTTTTTCTCACATACATATAATATTGTAAGACAAGTTAAAGGAGAGGTAAAGATGGAATATATCGTAACCAAAGATAAGCTCTATGTTATGGGCAAAACTTTGGAAATAAAGGAGTTTTTTAAAGAAAAAACTAAATTACACAGAACCCTTAAGGATTTTATTATTTCAGAAATGCAATCGCATGAAGCATTAATAAAAAGAAAAACACCTTGATTCACTTTGAAGTTGAATCAGGGTGTTTATAACATTGAAATATAATTATTACATTATCCTACTTTTAGCTGCATTCTTAATTTATCCGAAATCATAGCAATGAATTCTGAATTTGTAGGCTTCCCCCTGTCCTTTGTAGTAGTATATCCGAAGAGGCTGTTAAGAGTTTCCACACATCCTCTGCTCCATGCCACTTCTATGGCATGTCTTATGGCTCTTTCAACCCGGCTAGGTGTTGTATTGTATTTACTTGCAATACTCGGGTATAATTCTTTGGTAACTGCGGAGAGCAGTTCTACATTGTTTATTACCATGTATATTGCCTCACGAATGTAAAAGTAGCCCTTGATATGAGCTGGAATGCCAATTTCATGAATAATGTTAGTTATTTGTGCTTCCAGATTATTTTTTTTGTCTGTGAGAACACTATCCTTTTTCAATGTTGGTTGCATAAAATCGGCATTTATGTCAACCATCTGCCTGACACGATCAACCAATATATTTAAATCAAAGGGTTTTACAATATAATAATCTGCACCTAGGGTGATTGCTTTTTGGGTGATCTTGTCCTGTCCTACCGCAGAAAGAACTATGATTTTTGGCCTTTTAGATTTATTTGACAGCCGCTCTATAACGCCTAAGCCGTCAAGGTTTGGCATAATCAAATCTAATATTAAAACTTCTGGTTCTAATTGATCAATTTTCTCTAAAGCTTCTAATCCATCGTGAGCTATACCAACTACCTCAATGCCCTGTTGATTTTCAAAAAACTCCACCACTAAATTACAAAACTCTTTGTTATCGTCAACAATTAACAATTTTATTTTTTGCCCTTCTAACATAAAAGACCCCCCTTAAATAAATATTGCCAACAAATGAATAATTCGACAAACTCTGGAATTTTCCTCCTTCTATAACAAAAATTGTTTTTTATTTATATTTTTTCACGGCTATTTACGCTATTTATTTCATTTAGCATCCATTCTAAAAAAATACCATATCCTTTTGTAGGATCATTTACAAAAACATGGGTTACAGCCCCAACTATATATCCGTTTTGAATTATGGGACTCCCACTCATACCTTGTATAATGCCACCGGTTTTTGCGATAAGTTCTTCATCGGTTATTTTAATTATCATTCCTTTATCATTTGGATAAGATTGCCTTATAATCTTTTGTATTTCAATATCAAATTCCTGTATTTTTTCGTCTTCAATTACCGTAAGAATCTTTGCCTTACCTTCTTGCACTTGGTTTATGGTAGCAACAGGAAGTAAGTCGTAATATGGATTTTTAAAGGAGTTATAAGCCTGTCCAAAAATACCAAAAGGCGTATTTGCAACTATATTGCCTATAATCTCGTCCTCATTGACAAAAACTCCTCGCTTTTCACCTGGCTGGTTCTTTTTGCCTGGCGTTATTGACGAAACCCTTGCCCGTATTATTTCACCTTCACCTACTTCTATTATTTTTCCTGTATCAGCATCAGCGATTATATGACCTAATGCACCATAAAAATTAGTTTTTGGATCATAAAAGGTCAACGTGCCAACTCCTGCGGTTATATCTCTGACCCATAGTCCAATCTGATAATAGCCTAAATTGTTTTTCACGGGATCTAATTTTATATTTAATATTTCTCCATTTCTTTTGACAACAAGGTCTACGGTTTTCTGCTTATCTATTATTCTTGACAGATCTTCAGCCTGGTGGATCTTTTGATTATTTATCATTACGATTGTATCGCCAACTTGTATACCTGCATCTCTAGCCGGCTGATGTGTCTTACCATTTTCATCAATTACAGACGCCAAGCCCACTACTATTACTCCATTGGGCCGAAGTTTTACCCCGACGGAATGTCCACCAGGAACAACGCGGGTTTCAGGTAATACGTGAACCTTTAACCTTTTTACTGGAATCAAGCCTAAAAATCTAAATTCTAAATCATATGTTCCCAGATTAGAAGATTTTAAAACCAGAGGCTCGTTTAAACTTATTGTAAGTCTATCGTTTATATAATTACCATTTATAAAAAATGGGGATTTGCATAACAATTGCAAAGTCATTGGAACTTTTATTTCCAGTGTTTGTTCTTTTCCTTCGATTATTTTTATTTCTTCTGGCAAGTCACTAATAAAAATATTTAGAACGGATGTAATTACAATTATTATTAATAAAAAAAACTTTATTAATTTATTTAATCTGTTTCTTTGCAAAGCTTTCACTCCCCACTTTAAAATCCGTAAAATAACATAATAAAAAAATAACCTTCCTACGGATAATAAGATAACCTTAACAAAATCTTTTTATACGAAACTATGGGGAGTCAATTTTTGCAAAACAAAAAGCCTCACAACTATTGTAAGGCTTAATAAATAAAAAATAGAGTTTGACGCACTTAACCTTTTTTTAATTTTTTTGCCATGTTTAGCATTTCCTGAGCATGAGTTATGGTGTTTTTTGTAATTTCTGCACCACCAAGCATTCTTGCAAGTTCATTTATTCTATCTTCACCTTCAATGCAGTATACTTTTGTTGATGTATGTTCACCTTTGCTTTCTTTTTTTATTAAATAATGGTAATCTCCAATGCTTGCAATTTGCGGCGAATGTGTTACGCACAATATTTGATGATTCCTTGCAATTTTTGAAAGCTTTTCACCTACAGCCTGCGCTGTTCTGCCTCCAATACCCGTATCTATCTCATCAAAAATTAAACATGAAATGTTATCAACTTTAGCTATAATACTTTTTAATGCTAACATTATGCGTGAAGACTCGCCGCCTGAAATAATTTTCGCCAAAGGCTTTAATGGTTCTCCTGGGTTTGTTGATATTAAAAATTCTACTTCATCTATGCCGTTTTCTGTTACTGATACCTTTTCTCCATTCAAATCAATTCCATTTGGGCTATTCTTTACTCTAATGTCTACTTTGAATTTTACGTTTTTCATGGCTAAGTCTTTTAATTCTTTAGCAATACTTTCTTCTAAATGATTTGCTACCCTCTGTCTTTTTTTATGTAACTCATTAGCACTTTTGCCAAGTTCTGATTCTATGTTGTAAAGCATTGTTTTTAATTCATCGATTTCTTCAGTTACATTAAAAGCATTGTCTAATTCAGCAGCAATTTGAGCTTTGTAATCTATAAGTTCTGGTAAACTTTTGTTGTATTTTGACTTAAGTCTATCGAGCAGCTCTAACCTTTTATTTAATAAATCGAGCTTTGATCCATCAAAATCTATTGAATCTCTAAGGTTGCGCAAACTCGATGATATGTCTTCTAATTCATATAAAATATTTTTTAGAGATTCAGTAATACTTTCTACCGGGGCATAAATTCCGACTATCTTTTCTAAACTATCGATAATCTTACTAAGTCCGTCAATTACAGATAGATCTTCAAAACCTTGATATAAAGCATTGTATGCGAATTCTAAAGCGCCATAAATCTTCTCAGCATTTTCCAAAATTTTTTTATCCTCTTGTAAAGAGATGTCTTCATCAGGTTTTAGTTGAGCTTTTTCTAATTCGTCAAGCTCGTATCTTAACCTATCCTGTTCTCTGCTAAACTCTAAATGTCTTTTTTCCAACTCGTTAATTTGTTTTTGGATCTGACAATATTTTTTGTAAAGCCTATTAACTTCAGCCTTGCATTTGGATATATCTTCATCCCCTAGTAGGTCTAAAATTCTCATATGATTTTTGCTATCGAGCAAAGATTGATGCTCATGTTGACCATGTATATCAACAATTAACTTACCTACACGTTTAAGTGCAGAAACTGGGACCATTTTGCCATTTAATCTGGAAATACTTCTCCCTTGGGCATTTATTTCTCTAGTTATAATAAGTGTGTTATCTTCCGGTTCTATACCGTATTCTTTTAAAATTTCATCGACGGCATCATCTTCATATTCAAATACTGCTTCAACACTGGCATTTTGTTTTCCTGTGCGGATAAAATCAGTATAAGCCCTTTCCCCGATTATAAGATTAATTGCATCAATAATAATTGATTTACCTGCTCCGGTTTCGCCGGTTAGAATATTTAACCCAGGTCCAAAGGAAATAGATACATTGTCAATTAGAGCATAATCCTTAATGCAGAGGTTAAGGAGCATTTAATTTGCCTCCTTATCTCAAAATTTCTTCAAACCTCTCCAAAATATCTTTGACTACTTTTTTTGACTCAGCGACAACTAAAATCGTATTATCGCCAGCAATAGTGCCTAATATTTCGTTCCAATTAAGACTGTCAATTGCCTCAGCTACGGCTGAAGCTGTTCCTGAAGACGTTTTTATTACAATAAGATTTTCTGATGAAGCAAAGCTTAGAATGGATTCTTTAAAAATTCTTAGCAATCTATCTGAAGATAGTGAAGTTCGCTCAGGTTCAGCATAACAATATTTTTGATTGTCCCGTAAAACCTTAATGAGCCTTAGTTCTTTTATATCTCTAGACACTGTAGCTTGTGTTACATTAAAACCCGCTTTTCTTAATTCCTCTGCTAACTCTTCCTGAGTTTCTACAGGTTTTTCTCGTATTATTTCACGAATCTTAATATGTCTCTTTTGTTTCATAACATATCCCCCCGTGTCTTTTTAGGGTCTGTTTATTCACTTAATTTTTTTCGAAGCACGTCATAAAAACTTCTTTTTTTAATGCGTATTAATTGGGTTGTAAAAGAAGATTTATTAACTATAATTGTATCTTCAGGCAACAACTTGTAACCTTGCTGACCATCTACTGTCAGCATAACTTCATTATGATCTGCCAGCACTTTTACTTTAATTACATCATCTTTATATAAAATAATCGAACGGCTTTGAAGTGTATGAGGGCAAATTGGAGTTAGCAGCAAAAGGTCCATATCTGGTTTTATTATAGGGCCTCCAGCCGATAAAGAATAAGCGGTAGAACCAGTAGGAGTGGAAATAATTAGACCATCAGCCGGATAAGTATCCACATAAGCCTCATTAGCATAAGTCTTAAGGCGTATGAGCCTTGCAAAAGGCCCCTTAGTTATGACCACATCGTTAAGAGCCAACAATTCTTTTAAAACTTGCTTATCGCGGACAACTTTAGCTTCTAACATCATTCGGACGTCAATATGGTATTCCTTTCTATTAAAGCGCTCCAAATCAGTATATAAATCCGAAAGTTCAATTTCGGTTAAAAAACCCACATGTCCCATATTTATCCCCAGAATAGGTATATTGTATGGAGCAATTTGCCTCGCTACACCCAAAAGGGTGCCATCACCGCCTAATGTAACAGCTAAATCTATGTTGCTTATAAGCTCATCTGAATCGGTTGAGAGTTGCGGCATATTGAGGACTTGAGCAACTTCTTTGGAAAGTTTCACAGAGTAACCTTTGGCCATAAACCAACTAACTAAACCCTTAGTTACTTTCATTACTTTTTTTTTGTGTAAATTAGGAAAAATGCCTACTGTAAGCATTCTATCCTCCTCTAGTTAAAAATCCGACAATAAACCCTATGATTAGTAGGACTGAAGTCGAGATAATGCGATGAAAGTATTCCGATTTATCATGATTTAAAATGGAATACTCTACAGTTCTTAACTTTTGTTTTTCCATATCAACTAAAATGAGTCCACTTGGCCGGTACACCATGTAGTATTCCAACAATTGTCTACGCGTATCAGTGTATCTAGGAGATGTCACTTTATCGCCGCTTTTTACTTCGGCAATATAAATTTTGTTGCCCTTCTTTACTATCATATCTGCTTTAACTGTTACTTTATGAGGTTTGTCGTCAACATATAATGTATATGCACACTTTTTTTGCAAGTCTAATATCTCAAATCCGTACTTTTTCATTAACTTTATAGCTTCATACTCACTTTTTTTGGCTTTTTGGAGCCTCTTTTTCAGTTTCCACTTTTGTATATATTTGATAAGGACAATTGTTAAAAAAATCCCTATTAATGCACCAAAAATTATATAAGACAAAATATCCATTTTCAAACCTTTCTTAAATACTGTAATAACACTTTACCATAACTATACTACATTTCTACAAAAAAAGAAAAATTCCTTTAAAGCAGTTCAAAGTGTGATTCTTCAACTACCTTTTCTACATCTATAAAGTCATCAGTTAAGCTTTTTTTAAAATGAGCAAGATATTCTATATTACCTTTAGGGCCTTTAATGGGAGAAAATGTCAGGTTACATATATAAAAATAATGTTCTCTAGCATCATTTATTACCTTTTTAATTGCTTTTACATGTAAATCAAAATCTTTAACAACTCCTCTTTTGCCTACATCACTTTTACCTACTTCAAATTGAGGTTTTATCAGTGTAATCAAATCTCCATTTTCTTTAAGTAATACATAAAAGGGCTCAAAAACTTTAGTCAAAGATATAAAAGACAAGTCAGCAGTAATAATATCAACTTGCTCTCCTATATCTTCCAACCTTAAGTACCTAACGTTTGTTCTTTCCATGACTACAACCCTTGTATCTTCTCTAAGGGTGTACGATAACTGGCCATATCCTACATCCACAGCATACACCTTTTTTGCCCCTCTTTGTAGCATACAATCAGTAAAACCACCTGTAGATGCACCTGCATCCAGGGCAATTTTATCTTTAACTTCCACATTAAATACATCAAGAGCCTTTTCTAACTTAAGGCCTCCCCTGCTGACATAAGGAATAGACTTGTTTTTAAATACTATAGTGCTATTAACATCAACAAGTGTTCCTGGCTTGTCAATGATTTTATCATTAACCAATACGTTGCCACACATTATCTCTGCCTTGGCTTTCTCTCTACTGTTTATTATACCTTTGTTAACCAATAAAACATCTAATCTTTGTTTGCTATTACTCATTCTTTTTCTCTCCTGCCATTTTTTCTGTTATTTGTGTTATCAGGTAATAAATTTATTCCAATATTATTTTTTAATTTATGTAAAATTAATCCAACACTGTATACGACCGTTTTTGAATTTTTTATTGCAATACCTTTGCCTAATGCCTTACCCCCAATAGTTAGAGTTGAAATAATTCCAGTTAATATTATGCTAATAAGTACCTCGTTTTTGACGTAACCACTAGCAGTAATTTTAAGCACGATTGCAGCACCGGCGGCACCGCTGATTATACCACATATATCTCCTATGACATCATTGCAAAAATTCGAGACAATGTCTGCATTTCTAACAAGTCTTACCGCTTCTTTGCCTCCAGGAACTTTATCTGCCGCCATAGCGTGAAAGGGTGCCTCATTCGATGAAGTAACAGCTATTCCTATAATGTCAAAAAAAATACCTATTATGATTATGACAAGTAAAATAAAGAATGAAGTTAAAAAATTTACTTTATCTAGCAAGAATTCAGAGATAGTACTAAAAAAAACGGAAAGTCCAAAAGCTAAAATAAAAACTTTATAAATCCAATTAGCTTTTGAACTTCCGTTATTCTTTTTAACAGACTTTTTCTTTTTTGAATCTATATTCAACAAAATACCTCCACTTTTCAACCAAACAGGTGGTAATGGATAGGGTTAATTTTGTGGCTTAGGTCTAGCAGGATTTCCCTAGCAGACATCTATTCGTTGCCGAACAGACGGTTCCCCTTTAATTCCGCTACTGTTATGTCGCCAATAACAGGGCTAGATTACCACTTAGTCCACACTGTAATCCCCTACCCATCCCCAAAACGGACAGTCTAGGAGATTTCCTCACCAAAACCCCTCTCCTCCTAGCCTCTTTTGCAAAATGGATTTCAAAGGCAAAAAATTAATTTGTAATTTGGCCAAATTACAAATTAATCGATAAACCTTTTTCCGCCCATTTCACTCAAGGCAGGCTACACTGCACCCAACTTTTAATCGAATGCAGGTTCACACCCTAAGCCATAGCCTTCAAGGAGTCCTATCAGGCCACAAACTTAGGTCTCCGCGGAAGTAGGGTCAACACCTACATGCCTTTGTAGATTGCCCCATCTTCCTTACTCCCAGTACCAGCCCCCGACTGGGCGTCAGAGGCCAGCACTAGGAACTTCATCGATGTGCCCTTTGACGGATTTTTAGCCCCGCCTTCGGAGGAGCGATTTTGACTAGAATACTGTACCACCTGTTTCTTGTTGAAGATTATTATAGCACAAATCAAAGAACCCTTCAACATGACTTAATATTGGTTAGTAACTGCGGTTTACAATAAAATCTGTTAGCTGTATGAAAAAGTTGTTATTTTTATAATTAGAAATTAATTCTTTAGCTTCTGAGGATAGTTTGTCAATCAAATCCAAACAACCGGCATATCCATATACTTTAAAAAAGGTACTTTTCATATTTTTTGCATCACTACCTATGGGTTTACCTAAACTTTTTTCATCACCTTTTTCATCTAAAATATCATCCACAATTTGAAACACCAAACCGATATTTTCACCAAAGCGTTTTATCGTTTCCAGGTCATTTCTCGATGCTCCTGCTAGCCTCGCTCCAGACCAAAGTGATACACTTATTAAAGCTGCGGTTTTATGAAGGCTAATATAAAAGATCGTATCTTGGTCTATGGCTTTACCTGATGAACTAATATCGACAGTTTGACCTCCTATCATTCCATATGTTCCTGCGGCATTAGATACCTTTTCTATTACATCTAACACCGCATTAGGACAAATCCCCTCAATTTTGCTGTTTTTTGATATTGCAGCAAAAGCATGTGTCAAAAGTGCATCTCCCGCCAAAAGTGCTACTGCTTCTCCGTATACTTTATGACATGTTGGTTTGCCTCTACGGAAATCATCATCGTCCATAACTGGTAAGTCATCGTGAATCAGCGAATATGTATGTATCATTTCAATACCGCAAGCTGTTGGTATTACTTTTTCATAGGGCATTCCGAAAAGCTCTGCTGCTTTCATAACCATAATAGGCCGAAGTCTCTTTCCACCTGCGAAAGTGCTATAATGTATAGCTTCATGAAGTTTGGGGGGATATTCATCTTTTGGTGGAAGTAACTTGGCTAATTCTTGTTCCACAATTTTCCCTAAAAAATCTAATTCCTTTTTAAAATCATTCAAGCAGTTCCGAACCTCCATTAAAATCTTTTATAGTTATATTGCCTTCCAAATCTTTAGTTAAAATCTCTATTTTGCCTTCAGCTTCATCTAACATTTTTGAACATATTTTAACGAGCTTTATTCCTTCTTCAAAAAAAGCAAGTGCTTCATCTAAAGTTAAATCACCTTTTTCTAATTGTTCGGTAATATACTCTAGGCGAGATAGTGCTTCTTCATATTTATAATTACAGGTCAACTGGCATTACCCCTTTTTTCCCATTCGTCGACTTTACATAAAAGGTTTCCATCAGATAATAACACCCTGATACAATCGCCTTTATTAACATCAGCAATTTGTTTTACAACTTTATTGGTACAATTATTGATACAAATGCTGTAGCCTCGCTTTAGTGTAGACAAAGGATTTAAAGCTTCAAGCCTTGAAATGCTATTACTGAGAAGTGACTTCTGTTTGGTTATGTAGTAATTGGTGTCTTTGTTTAACCTTCCCAATAATTCTTCTATCACCAATCTACAATTAACTATATATGTTTGAGGTCTTTTAAATACCGGGGACATTTTTAGATATTCTAGCTTTTGCCTTTTTTCACCAATAAAATTATAAAAACCGTTGACTAACCTTAAACTGAGATGCTTTAATTCATTTTTTAATATTCGCTTTTCTGGTATTACCATTTCACCTGCAGCTGAAGGAGTGGGTGCTCTTTTATCAGCAACAAAATCGGCAATGGTATAGTCAGTTTCATGACCCACTGCAGAAATCACAGGAATTCTCGAATTTGCAATTGCCCTCGCTACCTTTTCTTCATTAAAAGCCCATAACTCCTCTATGGAACCACCGCCCCTGCCTACTATAATAACGTCTATATCCTCAAAACTATTTAAATCGGATATGGCAGAGCTGATTTCGTCTGCAGCGTCCTTGCCTTGAACCAGCACTGGGGCAATTACAATATTAACATTTGGAAAGCGCCGTTTTATCACAGTTAATAAATCTCTTATTGCCGCACCCGTAGGCGATGTTATCAAGCCTATTCTTTTAGGCAAAAATGGAAGCATCCTTTTTCTTTCGGGTGCAAAAAGGCCCTCTTTCTCAAGGTGCGCTTTCAATTTTTCAAAAGCTATGTATAAAGCACCTATGCCATCAGGCTGCAAATCTTCTATATACAGCTGATATTGGCCGTCTCTGGTAAATACGCTTATAAATCCAAAAGCAATTACATTCATGCCGTTTTCCGGCACAAAAGGAAGTAACCTATTACAGTTTTTAAACATTACACATCGAATTTGGGACTTTTCATCCTTTAAAGTAAAATACATGTGACCTGATATATCATGATATTTAAAATTTGAAATTTCTCCTCTAATGTATACTTGCCTTAAAATCTGATTGCTGTCAATTAGATTCTTTATAAAATAATTGACTTCACTTACAGTAAAAACAGGTTTCAAATTGGTCTCCTCCAAAAAGAGAGGTGATTTTTTCATTTCGGTGGACAATCGTTGGCTATTGCCCCTAATAATCCATTGATAAATTTATACGAATTTTCATCGCCATATTTTTTCGCGATTTCAACAGCTTCATTTATAGTAACACTGACAGGTATATCCGGACAATTAAGTATTTCATATACCGCAAGGCGCAATATATTTCTATCTGTAGAAGCCATGCGGTTAACAGTCCAATCCTCTGAATACTTGTTAATCATTTTATCAATGCTTGATAAATTTTCTAAAACACCGTTTACTTCTCTAAATACAAATGATTTTTGATCATCGTCTTTTAATGAGCCTATTACAATTTCTGATGCTTCTTCAATTGTATTATTGCCAACATCTATGGCAACAAGTATTTTAAATGCTTGTTCTCTTGCAATTTTTCTGCTCAAGAAAGGCACTCCTTATCTATTTATCTATTACCTGGTGGTAATATTTTATCAAGTAAATTGAGTATATCATCTTTTTTATCTACATTCTTGCCTATATAATATCCCAATACAGTACATAAAATGACGAAAATCGTTTTGAAAAAACCTAATGTGATAATTATGATACCAATAATAAGGCCTACAATTCCCCCAATTATTTCCCTTCGACGTTCCTGCCAAAACTTTTGCAAATAATCCACCTGTTTCACCTCTCATTTAACTACTTTTGTTTAGTCTGATTTGAAACATTATTGACACTTATGCGCACATTTTTAACAGAAATTCCTGCTGTAGATTCTACATAATCTTTGATCGTCTTTTGCAATTCCGAAGCCAGATCAGGAATAATGACATCATAATTAACTGTAACTTTTATAGTAATTGATACACCATCCTCTTGCTTTTTTATATATATTCTTGATTCCTTCACCTCTTCAACATCTCGTAGAACTTTTTGTACTATATTTTCAACGGCTCCTAATGTAATACATACTTTTCCCAGTTCACCGTTTCTGACCACGGCTTCAGGAACCCCTCTGGATTTAAAAGTATAAACCAAATAACTAAAACTCAATATCAACAATGCGATACCACCAACACCGGTTTCCAAGTTGCCATACAGTGTTGATATGCTTGTACTAAAATACTGCAAACCAATTAGCTCAGTAGAAATAAGAATAAGTGCAATACCAACTATTATAGCCAACAATGTAAAAACAGCAACAGCAATTCTTTCGAAAATTCTCATAACTAAAAGCTCCTTTCAAAGGAAATTAACCCCCTGAAAAGCTTCAATCAGGGGGTATTATGTTATTTTCCATCTTCTTCCTTTGCTGAAGTCCCAAAACTAACACCTTGTATATGTATATTCACTTCTACAACAGATAAGCCTGTCATGTTTTCAATGGCTTTTTTCACGTTTTCCTGAACATTCCATGCCACATCTGGTATTCTAACACCATAGTTAATAATCATATATAAATCTACCTTAGCTTCCTTTTCACTAACTTCAACTTTAACACCTTTTGATAAATTTTTTCGGCCAAGAATTTCAGCTATTCCTCCAACAATTCCTCCGCTCATTCCCGCAACTCCTTCTACTTCCGTAGCAGCGAGACCTGCAATTACACCTACAACATCATCAGCAATTTTTATTGAACCTTTCTCATTGTTGTATTCTGGATTGCTCATTTTCTTTCTCCTTCCAGATGGTATTAACCTGACAATATTATAGCAAAATATATAGATTTATACAATTGACACACCCTATTTTCTTTCAATAATGGTAATTTTATCTATAGGAAAACCTGTTGTCTTTGTAACTATATCCGTGATTTGTGCAATATCTTTTTGCAAAAGCCCATCGGTTTTAATTACTATATTTACGTATTCATCTGAAAAGAAAATCACCGCGTCCTCAAAACCTTTTGCCTTTATTAGATTCTCCACAATCATCTCCTTTTCCACCTTTTGGGAAAGTGCTATTAATTCCTGCTGTGCTTTTTCTTTCGATTCTGCACTGGCATTAGGATTATTTATAAGCTCCTTTAAATAATCAGCTTCTTGACCTCTTAATCGGTCTCTTTCCAATTTGTACTCTATAAAAAAGTCGCTTTCTAGATTTTTAACAGCCGGCACAATCTGATCATCATTGGAAGTGGAAGTTGAAACTTTTTCCAAGTCATCAGAATCTAATTCTTTTTCATATACTACTTTCGGAAAGTTGCCTAAGAACATCATGTAAACAGACATCACCAGTATAAAAGCAAATACAAATATCAAAATCGTTCTTTTGCGTATCACAAAGGACACCCCTTTTCCCTCCCGTAAATAAAACTAATTTATGAGCTTCTTGCCAAAGACAATGACATTTATTTTTCTAATACGCTTATTTTATAAATTGGTATATCTAAAAGTGTTGCTGTTGATTTCATAATCTTTTCTCTAATATTCGATGATGAAGCTCCATCTGCCACAATAAGTACACCTTTTATTTTTGGGGCAGTTTTCTTTAAAACTACAGCTTCTTCTTCACCATTTCTTCTAAGGAGCACAACCTGTTGATTAGTCTGTTTTTCAATTATTGTCCTAACACCTCCCTCATTATCTTTTTCCTCAGATGTCTTTTCGGTATTAACTGTATTAAAGGCAGGTTCAATTAAAGTTTCATCTTCAAGAGTTATCATGACACTAACATCGCCTACACCTTTTACCTGACGCAACAATTCAGTTAGTTGTCTTTCTAACTTATCCTCATAAGATATATTTTCTTGCGCCATGTTCTGCTCTATAATATCAGATGACTTTAAGTATTCACTATTGCTTTGCAGGTTATCACTCGCAGTTAAAAATTTGCCTAAAGACAACAACAGCAACCCAAGAGTAAATAGAAACATAAATTTAGATATGATTTTATTTTTGGGATTTTTAATCCATTCTATAATTGTTTTTAAATTATTATTTGATGCCATATGTTCAATCCTCCAAGCTTATATAAATATTGGTTTCGGGAATATCAAAGGTTAATACTAAATAATTTATTATATCCCTAAACTCCGTATTAGGCTTTTCTATAAAATTACTTGACTCTGATAATTCATCGCCGATTTTTATTTTTTCAATCAATATTTTCCCTTTTGGGTTTACGTCATCAGTTGGACTTTTAGTTAATGCGATTTTTACATATGTTATTTTTCCAAAGTTGTTGCTAGAAACATCTTCGTCTATTTTCACTGACACATTTTTTATATTATATGAGGTTAGATCGGTTATTTTTTGAAAAATGTATTTTTCAACGTTTGCTTTGTACTGTGCAATAGTCATTTGACTGTTGTTTTGGTTTATAATTTCTGACATAGTTGCTATACTTTTGTTATCCACAAAATTTTCATATACAATAGGAATATCGTCAAAAGACAAACTATTATGAAACAAAGGTATAAGGGGATTTATGATTGCAATCATCACTAAGAGACCTAAAAAGACTTTTACATACCTTAAAAAGCTGTTCTCGGGTATTAAAAAGTCAACAAAGGCCGCAAACATAACCACCATGATAATTTGTCTAATCCATTGGCTTAGAGCACCAACCATTGCATCACCTCATCATAAGGGTTATATTTCCCGAAGCAATAATTACCGTAACTGCCACAAAAAACATCAGCGCCACAGAGCTTACAGTAATTGCAACAAATGTTAAATTGCCGGCCATTTCGTTTAAACACTTTACCATCGCTTCTTCTCCAAGAGGCTGTATAATAGCCCCTGCTAATCTATATATAAATACCATTGCAAGAATTTTAATTACAGGAAATAAAATTGTTAAAAAAATTACTACTAACCCTGTAAATCCGATAGCATTTTTTAGAATCAAAGAACAGCCTACGACAGTATCCACAGTATCAGAAAATATACCACCTACTATGGGTATAAAGTTTTTTGAAGCAAATTTGGCAGTTCGTATGGATATTCCGTCTACCACTGAAGCAGCAGCCCCTTGAACAACTAAGATGCCCAAAAATACACTTAGGAAAAGCCCTAACAGAAAAACACATATTTGTTTTAAAAAAGATGACAATGCCGATACATGAAATCGGTTAGAAACATTGCTTATAAGCCCTAATGCAGCTACGAAATAAATAATTGGAAGGAGGATATTTCTGATCCACGTACTTGTGACGGATATGGCTATAAATATTAGGGGATTAAAAACTGCAACTGAGGTCAGGCCTCCCATGGAAGCTAGCAGTGATAAAATTACTGGCATTAACGCCTGAATGATACTTACCATTTTGTCAATGGTTTCCCTTGCAACATTTAAAGCTATATCAAAACTTTGAATAGCAATCACTATCAGCACAAGAAAGGTAACAGCGTAGGTTACTTTTCCAATATTATCGCTTTGAAAAGCACTTTGTATATTTTTAAACACAGCACAAATTATTGATAAAATTATAAGTTCACCTAATAAGCGCACGTTTGCGGAAAGTTCACGAAAAAAGTATCTTGCTGTGCCTCTTATTAAATTTTTAAAGTCATAATTTTTTTGCCCTCTTATGATTTTCACCAAGTCGTCTAGGCCATATTGTGGCATGTAGTCTTGATAGGTGGAATTTAATTGTTTTATAAAAGTATCAAATTCAGCTTTGTCTATTACCTCATATTGTCTTTGTATAATTTCGTCATTAATTTTGTCGTTGGCCAAAACTATATTTGTTGAAATACACAAATATATTATTATGATGATGAAAACTAACGGTCTTTTCAAAAATTTTAAACCTCCATTCAAGGAAGGATTTTAATTATCAAATCCATAACTGCCATCAAAACGGGAAATGACAAAACTAGAATGAAAACTTTTGCACTGAATTCTATTTTTGACGCAATTGAGTGTGAACCAGCATCTTTACATATTTGAGAACCAAATTCTGCAATATAAGCTATTCCAATAATTTTAAAAACAGTAGAAATGTATAAATTGCTGATATTAGCTCTTAAAGATAAATCTCTTAAATACTCAACAATCGCAAGAATTTGATTAATCATGCGAAGCAGTATTATAACCCCTACGACTATGCTCATTTGTAAAGCTATTTCGGGTCTATCCTCTCGTAAAAGTACTACCAGTATTGTTGTGACGACACAGAGTCCCACAATTTGGATTATTTCCATAAAGATCCTCCTAATAAAGCTGGAACATAGTTTTTACATTGTAAAAAAGCTGGCTGACGAGTTGTATCACCATCATTAAGACAATTACCACGCCTGCAAGAGTAGTCATTTGGGCTTGTTCTTTTCTTCCAGCTTCGTCCAATACCTTACTTAAAATCGAAATTACAATACCGATAGCGGCAATCTTAAACAAAATATCTACTTCCACTTTAACACCTCTTTTGCTTAAAATAATAATAAGAAAATCATAATACCCGATAACACGCCTAAATATCTCCACATTTTTTCATTTTTTTCTTTTTCGCGGATTGAGCTTATCTCTTGTTGTCTTAAATTGTTTAACGCTAACCTTATATTTTTTATCTGATCTTCTTTATCTGTAGAACCCAGATATTTACCAAAAGCCATTAAGATTTCAAAATCATTTTCTGTAATGTATGAGTTTTTAAAAAATTCTTTTAAAGACCTTTCCCACGCTTCACTGGCAGTTAGACCCTTTCGTGAAGACAGCTCTTTGGCTGCTAAATCAAAAAGTCTGGCGACATCTTCTTCACATTTTTTACTTATACTTCTAAAAGCCTGTGGCAGCGGCGAATGACCATAATTTATTTCAGATTCAAGCATAGACAGTGCCACCTGCAGATTTCTCAATGTTTTAGGCCTGTTTTTGAAGTTGCCAGCTATTATAAACCCTATCATACTGGAAGAAACAATAACCATTATTCCTCCTATCAGTTTCAGCCACATTTGTTTCCCTCCTTCACAGTTTTTAGCATATTTTTGCCAGTTGTACTTTCCAGTATGGCTTCTATGTTCCCAGGGCCCATTTTTTTACTCAAGATAATATATCTATCAAAAAAGCATCTTTCTATCAGCTTTCTTATGGCAGGCCTCTTTTTTATATCATCTAGATCCAAGCCGTGTGCAGTAGTTAATATGGCAACACCTGCATTTATAGCCTCTTCTATTGCCAAGGCATCTTCACTTTTTCCTATTTCATCAGTGGCAATTAAATCTGGTGACATTGAGCGGAGAAGTATCATTATTCCCTTTGCTTTTGGACAGCCATCGAGAACATCTGTTCTTATGCCCACATCATTTTGAGGGACTCCCTCATAGCAGCAGGCAATTTCTGATCGTTCATCTACGAGCCCTACATTTAAGCCATTGATACCTAGACTATCCACTCCATTACTGAGCTGCCTCACGATGTCTCTTAAAAGTGTCGTTTTTCCAGCTTTAGGAGGCGATATTATAAGTGCATTTAGCACCTTTCCATTGTCAATTATGTAAGGCATTACTCTGTTTGCTGCCCCTATCACTTCTTTAGCAATTCTTATATTTATGCTTGAAATATTTCTTATAGTCTTTATAGCGTTATTTTCTAAAATTACTTGACCTGAAAAACCGACTCTATGACCACCTGAAATAGTTATATAGCCATTTTTCAATTCTTCCTCAAATGAATAAACTGAATATTGACTTATAAAATGGAAGGTTTTAAATATATCTTCTCTAGTCAAATAATAAGCTTGACTGTAATCTTGAGTTATTTTTCCATCATGAGTTAGCATAAAATCTTTAGAGTTTACTACAAGTATTAAAGGTTTGAAAACTCTTAATCTGATTTCCTCCAACTTTTATAGGTGTTCTAAATTTATAGACATTATCAATTGAGCTATATGAAGAGGTAATATAGGTAGTATTTCGTTTTCCAAAATAGCTTCTAAGTTTTTTCTGATATGTATCCCTTTCACCTTCTTGTCCTCCTCTTTATAAATTTATATTTACAGCTTTTAATTATTATGACTGAGATAAAAACAAAAAAAACTGCTTTAAGGCTTACACCTTAAAGCAGTTTTTTTTGTTTTTATTCGCTTTCATCAAATTCTATTTCAGTTTTGCAATTAGGACATTCTGCTTTGCCATCTACTACAAAATCTTTATCAATATACACTGTTTCATGACACTTTGGGCAATCTGCTTCTAGAAAATCTTCATCGTCAAAATCATACTCATACTCATCGTCATAATATTCATCATCATCGTATTCGTCATATTCTTCATCATCTTCTTCGTCACAATAAAAATCATCTTCTAATTCTCCAAGATCTTCATCAATGGACTCTACGTATTCCTGAGTTTCATCAATAGCCATATCTAAGTCCTCAATTGCTTCTGCCATTTCATCCAAGACATCTATTATCTCTGAAAATACCTTTTTAAGTTTGCTGTCTTGGATTTCAAGACCTTCAGCAAGGCCCTTCACATAAGACACTTTTAACCTGATATCATGCATAGTCATTCCTCCT
>Ga0134092_1000203_pt1 | contig 63580 bp, 51 predicted proteins | sample 3_6taG_FD_94454 | JGI IMG/M metagenome (GOLD analysis project Ga0134092, IMG submission 94454) | Switchgrass degrading microbial communities from high solid loading bioreactors in New Hampshire, USA - 3_6_20_6_A3 metaG | ecosystem: Engineered > Bioreactor > Semi-continuous > Anaerobic >... | reverse complement strand
TCAGCAGGATAGAGCAACGGCCTTCTAAGCCGTGTGTCCGGGGTTCGAGTCCCTGTGGGTACGCCATATATGCTGTGGTGGATATGGCGCAGCTGGTTAGCGCGCCAGATTGTGGCTCTGGAGGTCATGGGTTCGAATCCCATTATCCACCCCATAGGACCCATTAGCTCAGTAGGCAGAGCACCTGACTTTTAATCAGGGTGTCCCGCGTTCGAATCGCGGATGGGTCACCACTTTGCGGGAGTGGCGGAATTGGCAGACGCGCTAGACTTAGGATCTAGTGTCATTGACGTGGGGGTTCAAGTCCTCTCTCCCGCACCATTAAAAATCTAATATATCTTATTTTGCGGAAGTGGCTCAGTGGTAGAGCATCGCCTTGCCAAGGCGAGGGTCGCGAGTTCGAATCTCGTCTTCCGCTCCAGTTTTAAAGCTAGCAAGTTGCTAGCTTTTTTTCTATTTAAATAACAATAAGTAAAGTAGTTTTAAATCAAGTACTATAAGTACAAAACCAATATTTGTAAAATTGGGTTAGTGATAATTGACAAAGTATGACGAAATATATAACATGCTATATAAGAGCAGTATTTCCTTGAACAAAGCTAAATGAGAGCATAGGATATTTAAATACTATTTTAGATGGTTTCATTAGGAAGGTAAAGAAATTTTTTAAAAGAGATTAAAAATTATATTTGCGATTTGGAAGGGTGGGGGAGAAATGTCTAACTCATCGATTACAAAACAAGCATTAGCAAACTCTATTAAAGAATTGATGTTAGAAAAACCTCTGTCGAAAATTAATGTAGGAGATATAGTAAAACGGTGTAATCTAAGTAGAAAAAGTTTTTATTATCACTTTAAAGATAAATACGATCTTGTAAATTGGATTTTCTATACTGAATTTGTATCTAAATTTCAAAATGGTACGGACATATTAGGATGGGAACTACTTGAAGATATATGTAACTTCTTTTATGAAAATAAAGTTTTTTATCGTAATGCATTAGAGGTAAGAGGGCAAAATTCATTTTATGATTATTTTGGTGAAGTATTGTCAACGATTATTGAGCTGCACTTTAAGAATGCGTTTGAAAATCATCAAAATAGCAGCTTTTATGTAGTTTTCTTTACTGATGCAATTAGAACGTCGATTACACGTTGGTTATTAGAGGGAGCAAAAATACCTCCTAAAGAATATGTAGAACTAATGAAATCAACAGTTACAGGTGTAGCTGTTCAAATTATAAAAGAAATGGAGGAAAAACAATAAAAAAAATAAATATACAAATGAGATTTTATGCTGGTGACAGTTTTGGGAATAAGCTTATATTATGAATAATTTTTGTTTGGGAGAATATGATTAGTGGTTTTAAAAAAGTTTTTTAAAACGATCTTGGAGAAGAATTTTCCAAATTTACAAGCTTACGTATGCGAGATTTAAATCTATTTTACTTCATAAGGCCATTATCTATAGTTGATAAATATCATTCCCATTTTTATTAATTCCCTTAGCCAATTATAATTATTAATCTATGTTTATTATTGTAGAGTAATATAATTGAGAAGAAAAGTAACAATATTTGAATTTGTGAAAAATTGGGACATTTTAGAATTTTGACCAATGAAATCTTAAAAAATCCTTCTTATAATATATTAATAAGATATAGGTTTTGGGAATTAGTGAAAGGGGAGAGTCATATGAGCGATAAAACAATTATAGAGAATTTAGAAACATTTGGATTAAAAAAGGTATTACAGTATTTTGACAAAGACCCAGACGAAAATATCCCAAAAATTATAGATTGGGTAGAAAAATTTGATAAAGAAGGAATGGTAAAATCTCAACTTAAGGTATTTAAGGATGTAATAAAAAACCCTGAAAGCAATTGGTATAAACTTATTAAAAGCTTATGGACTGATATTGATGACGAGGTAAGAAAAACTATTTTTGAAAACTTCATAATAAATGCCACTATTGTAGGAGGGCAAAGGCAACGAAAAGTAAGGGAAGAAAATCAATGTAATATTCCATGGGCTATTTTAATGGACCCTACTTCAGCATGTAATCTTCAATGTACTGGTTGTTGGGCTGCTGAATATGGTAATCGTATGAATATGGATTTAGATACTTTAGATGACATTATAAAACAAGGTAAGTCAATGGGAGTATACATGTATGTATATTCTGGAGGAGAACCATTAGTACGTAAAGCAGACATTATACGGTTATGTGAGAAACATAATGATTGTGTATTCCTTGCTTTTACTAACGGTACATTAATAGACCAAGAATTTGCAGATGCAATGCTTCGTGTTAGAAACTTCATTCCAGCTATTAGTATAGAAGGCTATGAAGAGGAAACAGATTTTAGAAGAGGGCAAGGTACTTATAAAGCTGTTGTGAAGGCAATGGAAATACTTAAAAAGAATAAGTTGCCTTTCGGTATATCATGCTGCTATACTAGCAAGAATGTTGATGTAATAGGCAGTGAAGAGTATTTTGACAGTATGATTGAGAAAGGTGCAAAATTTGCATGGTTCTTTACTTATATGCCAATTGGAAAGGATGCAGTACCAGAATTAATGGTAACAGCTGAACAAAGAGAATTTATGTATCGTCAAATAAGAAAATTTAGGAATACTAAGCCTATATTTACTATGGATTTTTGGAATGATGGAGAATATGTAAAAGGTTGTATTGCAGGTGGACGTAATTATCTTCATATAAATGCTAATGGAGATATAGAACCTTGTGCATTTATACATTATTCAGATTCAAATATTCATGAAAAGACAATATTAGAGGCGCTTAAGTCCCCACTTTTCATGCAATATCATAAAAATCAGCCATTTAATTCTAATCATCTTCGTCCATGTCCTCTACTTGATAATCCTGGAAAGTTAACTGAAATGGTAGAAAAGTCAGGGGCAAAATCTACTGATATGCAAAGTCCAGAAGATGTTAGAGAATTGAGTAAAAAATGTGAAAACGCTGCTAAAAATTGGGCTCCTGTTGCAGATAGATTGTGGCAGGAAAAAATGAGGCATTAAAAATGTTATACTTAAAAAGCACCCTATAAAAAATAGGAGTGCTTTTTTTTATTTTTTGTTATAGAATATAATCGATTGTATAATTTATATTGATTGACTGTATAATTTATATTGATTAGAGGCGATAGATTTGAAGTTACATGATTTTAAAATACGGAGAATTTTTAATCTATTACCATTTATATTTATTATTTTTGGAGTCGTATTGTACTTTGCATATGGTAAGTCAGTAAACCCGAAGGAGATATTTGAATTAGCACCAGAAAATTATTTTGCAGCAATTATATACTTAATGGGAATGTATGCTTTAAAGTCGCTTTCTGTAGTATTCCCAGTAGCCGTACTTTATATTAGTTCAGGAATGATATTTCCATTATATATAGCAATCATTGTAAATATTGTCGGAATAGCTGTTTCATTATCTATTCCTTATGCAATAGGATTTTTTTCTAGAAATAAATCGTCTAATGAAATTATTAAAAGTTATCCTAAATTAAATCAAATTAGCTCTTTTAGGAAGAATAATGAGACATTTTTTGTATTTATAGTAAGAATTGTAGGTATAGTACCAATGGATGTTGTCAGCATTTATATGGGCTCTGTAGGTATACCTTATAAAAAACATCTATTTGTGTCAATATTAGCTATGCTTCCTGATTTACTAGCAATAACAGCTATAGGTGCTACTATAACGGATCCTACATCTTTAAGATTCATATTATCTTGTACTTTTAAAATATTAATTTCAGTTTTATCTATTATTTTGTATAGAAAATATAAAAAAGGCCTATAACAAAATTCAAACTTGAATTAAGGAAGCCTTTTTGAACTACTGCATAACTGGCTTAAATAGATTTTGCAATCTGCTTAGAACTTATAACGAAAAGTCCTTTTTATAAAAAATAGGAGGGCTTTCTTATTTACTATAAAGGTTTTATATCAAAGCTAAAATATAAATTAATGGGATCTTATGTACATTGTATAAGTAAATAATACTTCTAGAAGTTTGACGGTTAGTTATTTTTTTGCTATAATTTTTTCATTATAGTATTTTTTTAGATGCGCCATTAGCTCAGCTGGATAGAGTAGCTGACTTCGAATCAGTTGGCCGGGGGTTCGAATCCCTCATGGCGCGCCATAAAGAAAATTTCTATAATTAATAATGGTGTAAAGGTTTATTTGATTTCCGTTATTTATTTCACTTTGCGTGCTAATTGTGTTAGGAGATTTTGAAGAAGCACGTGAGGAAGGTGGGATGAATAATGCGGTTTTATGTGTTTATAATAAACATCTGAATTATGGAAAAGTAAAAAAACACGAGTTAAAGCATATATTCTTTTACAATAAGAATTTTAAGCGATATTGATACTACTGAAAAGCTAAACTCGAGAAGTTTTTTATACTTTTCTTTTTTTATTGCTTACTTTTAGGGATGTAATATGAATGAAATGAATAAAATATTTGAGTCAGTATTAAGCTATTAGCTGAAACAGTTACAGTGGTATATGTTATTGTGTTTCAAAAAAAGTTTGCATAATAGTTGCTTTTGCCATTAATGTGCTATTATTATGGATATTTTAGTAAATACACTGCGATTTTAATTAATAATGGTGGTTTTAGAAAAGCATTAAAGAAAGAGAAGAATTTTTTTAGTCTTTATGAGAAAAGAGCTAAAATAAAGCAACTTACCTATTATTTCAATAATGGTTGGAACAATCTTACTTCATTCTTTTACAGTGATAAGCAAAATTATGACACAGTTGCTTATGCAGAGAGAATTTCTAAGTGTGCTAGAAAACTTAATTGATGCTGGTATCAAGAATAAATATTGTCTGATTTAAAATATGGTTTAGGAGTAAAGAAAAAGAACGAGATACAAGAAAATATAGATATAGAAATGCAAGATAAATAAGAGATTATCCTATAATAAATATCTTTATAAGAAGGAGATGAATGTAAATTTTTTCAAGATTTATTTAAATGCAGTTTAGCTTTGTTTTTGAAGAGAGAGATTAACTCCTATTATAAAAAACATAGGGGTATTGATATCGAAGGTACCAAATTAGTAGTATTTAAAGTTAGTAAGATAATAATTAATAAAGTAAATAATGGGAGATCAGTGATGTACTTTGGTTATTATATAGAATACATACTTAAAAGAACTATCAAAACTAAAAATTGGTAGCAAGGCTATTAAGGGTCAAATAGTAGCTTGTAGTGGAAATGTTGGTAGCGGTATTAGGTGAAATCTACGCTTTGAAATTTATAAGGTGAAATATTATTTTAGATGTGAAGTAAAAAGCAAAGACACAGCAGTAAAATCTATTCAAACACATTATACTTAATTAGAATAAATGCTTGACAAGTATTTCATTAATTATGAACTTTGATAAAATGAGTGCCAATACGAATTGAACTTAAAGAAAAAATGGCAGGCAAACTTTTTTATGATACTTTATAAAACTTTAAAAAGAAATGTATTTAACTCAATCAATAATTGGGAATGGTTAAATATAAGAAATTAATTGCATATAACTTGTTTAGCTGGTGATAAAGACTAAAAGTTGTATAGAAGGTGAAAAGATATTTGGAGGAAAATGAGAATGCTAAATTACTAATATTTTCATATGAAGATGCTTTAGTATGATGTTAAGTATTTATAGTTTATATATTGTAAATAAAATGATAAGCTGATAACATGAAATTGTTAGAGTTTTAATAGAATTAAAAATGCTTAATTAAGTACTAAAAGGTGGTACAAAATTTGGAGTTTATAAATATATATATATATTAGGTCTAGTGGGATTTCTAACGGTAAATTATTATGTTTTATTTTTTAGGATAAACGATAAAATAAGTAAAGCATTTAATAAAAAAGAAATTAAAGAAAGACAAATAGAAGTATAAAGTATATTCATCAACTATATTTATATTCTATTTTATAATAAAATCGGTTTAGAAAACATAAGAGCGTTAAGAACTTATTTAACAGACTAATTTTAGATTATTCTTTTATATTTAAGAACAATTCAAAATTTTGAATTATTGAAAATAACAATAAGATAGATTAAATATTATTACTCCAATTGGTGAACAGTTTTTTGAGTAATTATAATGACATTTATTTATGTTAGTAAAACTTGGGTCAATTATTCATAAGGAGGTAAGGATATGAATGATTTGCACAATAAATTTGTTGAAAAAATAATTGAACAAACCAAAGAGGGTTTGCTAAAATGGGATTTAGTAAAAACAATTATCAATAAATATAAAGCAGAAGATTTTGATTATATACTTTTTACCAACGAATTTCATAGAATAAATTTTTTAAATTCATATGCTGTAATAAATGATGAACTTAATATTTTTCTACTAGATGAAACCTTTGAATCAGGGGAGGATGGAACAATTAATGAAGAGTTAAATTTATATGTTGTAGAAGGTGTCAATGGTAGATCTTATAGAGTACCTATAGATAAAGGGGTATTATATGAGCTAAAGGATATAATAATTAGCAAATTTATTGACTCAAATAGCTATTTAGATAGGTTGTTACAAAGATATATAGAGAATAATTGAAAATAATATAAAACTTCGGAGTAAAATCCGAGGCTTTTTTATTTTTTGATCAAATAATGCTAATATTAAATTTTGTGGTATAATCTAAATTAATGATAAAATTTGTAAAAGGAAGGATTATTATGAAAAGTTTATTAAATGGATTTTTAGATAAGAACATATTTAATGAATTACTTTTAACATTAGTGATTTTTATTAGTTCTATAATTTTTGCTATAGATCAAAACATTATGGATAAAGAATATCAGAAGAAATATATTATTGTTTCATATTTACTTTATTTTGCTTTCTTTGTGTTTATCGGAACTGACCCTAGAAAAATATATGGTTCTGTTGCATTATTTCTAATTGTATCTTTGTCGTTGAATATAATATGTGGTTTAAACTATGGATATAAATCTGACTTTATTAGCAAATTTTTAGGTAGATGGAGATTGGTAGCATTTAAATCTTTAGAATGGTTTTTTATTACAAAATCATATATTTTTTATGTTTTTATTCTTACTTTAAAAATAATTAGCTATATTCTTATTAGATTGAATGTGAATTTGAACTTTATATATTATAGTGCTTTTGTACTTTTTTTTACTTATCATTTACTTACAAATATGATTGATACATTTGGAATATTACCATTTACTCATTTAAATAATGAATTTTTTAAAGCTAGAGAAGACTTGAAAAATTATAAACTAGATAAAAATGAATCAATAGATATTGTAAATATTCTAGGTTTTTTAGTTTTTGTAGAGGATAAAGATTTTTTTGACAGAAAGGGAGTTGTATATAACCCTTATTTTGTTTTAAAGAGAAAAGTTAATAACTTAAGAATAACTCATATATAGTAATAGTTCTGCAAAAAAACTCCAGAAAAAAATAAGATATTTTTTACGAATTATAAAATATGCTATAATGTTTCTTTTTAAAATTAAGAAAAATATAAAAAGTTATATTAGAGGTTTTTCGACCATAGAACAACAAATTGTAAGAGTTAAAATAATGCAACCAGATACTTATGCAAAATATAAGTATAGAAGGAAGATATTTTGTTGAATGGATTGTAAATCCAATGTTTTTTAAGGCATTTAGAGAAAGAAGAAAAGTGATCAGAGGAATAAAGAAAATCGATTATAATCAATATAAGGTAGAATTTTTACTATTTTATTATAAAGAAATTTTAGAGATGCCTAAAACTATTGAGGAATTGATTGATAAATTATCTTTGAGTTCTAGACTAAATCGTGAAAATTTGTATGTGTTATTAAAAAAATATGATTCTTCAAGTTTAAAAGCTAAATATAAGAACATATTAGAAAAAGAGTTAAATAGGCTAGAAATGAATCATTTCTTATTATCTGATGAAGCCTTGGCTTAATCTAGGGCTCTTTTTCATTTTTTGAATTAAAAGGAGATCTTGTATTAAAGTAACTTGCAGGAAAAAGATAGACTTCACTTTCTGATTAACTAAATAACCAGAGCATATATAAAACATTTAAAACTTTATTAAGTTGATTATGGTATTTTTTGAATTAATTTTTTACATTGAACTAATATTCTACTATAGTTAAGTTTAAAATAAGGGTAGTTTTAAAGATGATAGTATAAATATACTAATCAAAATTTAGACAAGATAGTCATATTTGATAATGGATGAAATATTAGGTTTTATATACTCAATTATAATGAACACAATGAGATGATAAATTGATGTAAATAAGATATTAAATATAGAGAAATTCAAGAAATTTAAGGAAAAACACATGTAATTTTCTAGCACTAAAATCTAATATATGAAGGTAAAAAATATCCAAATTGTAATTTAATAAGGGTAAATTTATTTGAAGATTATATAAGAATTAAGAGGTATCATATTTCTATTCAACGAGAAGTATAGATACTTATAACTATAGAGGAACTAATAGAAAAGGATATAGTATAAAGGTAGAAAAAATAGTAAAATCGGACAATTTTGATTTTTCTATTACAGAAAGAATGTATTAAATAGAAATGAGAATTATCCAAGAACTTTGATTGCAATTAAAAAAAGGAATATTTAAGCTTGTTAAAACTATTAGAGTAGGAAATTAATTATTGCACTTTTAAATTATAGTTTGTACTCAAAAAAATGGCAATTAAGACGTATTAATCGATAGAACATCGAATCAATTAGTGCGTTAAAAGACAAAAATTTGGTCTATATGCTCAAAATTGCAAAGTCAAAAATATCTAACTCACAAGATTATTATGTAACAACTAAAAATTTAAATTTACTGACTTAGAATCAGTTGGCTGTAAATTCGAGTCCTCAAGGCTTGACATAGTAAAACAGAAAAATATTAATACTTGTGAGAATATTAGTGTTTCTATTTTAACAATCCTATTTTTGCTATATGTAATATGTGTAGAATAGGAGTTGTAAATCTTCTCTAGAAGCTTTCTAAATAATTCATTTCTCATTTATATGATTTTATATCCTAGACTTTTCTTTATAAGTTCATCGTAGCCAGTAACCATATGCCTTTGCACTATAAATTCTTGTTCCCTGCTTTCTATAGTTTTTCTAATATTTTCTTCTCTTTTACATTTTTGCTTGCGGTGGTTTTATTATTTTTCTCTCTTTTTTGCTCTTATTTGAATTGTTTGAAGTAATTATTACCTTAAATATTTTATTACTATATCGGTAGATTTTTATTGTTTTAAGACGATTAAATTTGACTTATTTTTAATTTACTCTATTGATTTTATAGAAACTGAAAAGTTTAAAGATTTTTTATAACTAAGTACAAGGGTAAAATAGTTAATTTAGATATTTATTGAAAATGGAGCAGAACATAGGTTTGAGAACAAGAAAACTTGTTAAGCCAGTTTAAATAATAATCTAAAATTTTACTATATTAAAAAAAGTATATATAAAACTTTAAATAGGGATAATAAACTTGAATCTATCTATTATGAGAGGAGAGATGTGCTTGAAAATACAAGAAGGGTTAATTCCTACCATATTAGGAACAGCAGTTACTGGAGCAGCATTAGCTGCCAGAGTTTCAGATGTTAAAAAACGTGGAATTGAAAAAGATGAAATAGTTCCTATGATAGCAACGGGATTAATAGGTTTTGGATTAGCCCATATAGTATTAGGAAGCATAGACTTAATCCAGGATAGATAGATTTAGCAGGGCTAGTACCCTGCTTTTTACATTAAGATTTCTTTAAATGCGTTTACAGCATAGTCGATATCGCTTTTAGATATATACTTATGAGTAACAAATCTAATTTTGCTGCTATTAATGTCTGAAGCTAATACACCTTTTTCTTTTAATTTATTAACGAGATCAATGCTGTTATATTTTGGAGTAGATATATCTACCATCAAAATGTTTGATTGCACAGTCTCCATATTGATTTTTATACCTTCTATATCCTTGAGTCCTTCAGCAAGAAGTCTTGCATTTTCATGATCTTCTGAAAGCCTGTCAATCATAGTATTTAGTGCTACAATTCCTGCTGCTGCTAAAATACCAGCCTGTCTCATACCTCCGCCCAACATCTTTCTATATCTTCTGGCCTTGTTTATAAATTCTTTACTGCCTGCTAACATAGAGCCAACAGGAGCACATAATCCTTTGGATAGGCAGAACATTACACTATCACAGTACTTTGTTATTTCTCTTACATTACATCCTAATGCAATACTTGCATTGAATACTCTTGCTCCATCTAAATGTACTGGGATACCATATTTTTTAGCTGTGTCGTAGATTTCCTTCATTGCTTCTAGAGGAACAACTACTCCACCAGCCATATTATGGGTATTTTCAATGCATATGAGACCAGTCTGAGGGTGGTGGATATCTCCATCTGCAATAATAGCTTTTTCTACATCCTTTGGATTCATAATACCATTATTGCCTTTCACTATACGAGCTTGTACTCCAGATAAAAAAGCAATTCCTCCGACCTCGTAATTGTAAATGTGAGATTTTTCTTCTAGAATTACTTCATTTCCTCTTTGTGTATGACATAATACTGCTAGTTGATTTCCCATAGTTCCAGAAGGAACAAATAGTGTAGCTTCTTTGCCTACTAAATTAGCTGCCATCTCCTCAAGATTATTTACTGTAGGGTCTTCTCCATAGACATCATCTCCTACTTCAGCTTCATACATTGCTTTTCGCATTTCCTCAGTAGGCTTAGTTATAGTATCACTTCTAAAATCTACAATTCGCATGAAACCATCTCCTAGGTTAAAGTATGAGAATATTATATAATATCTAAGTTTCGCAGTAAAGATAATGAAGCAAGCTATTCTTAATGATATTTTAATAAATTTTAAAATATTATTGGAATAATAAGAAGCTTAATTAGTCTATATACGGCAAACATTAATTATTCCTATTGTCTTTATATAAAATAATAATGTATAATGATATCTAGCATTTACCTGTATACTACAGAAGGTTTGGTGAAATGGATATGGAAAGATTAGACAACAGAAGCATTAGAAATCAAATTTTTAAATTAGCTATACCAGCAATTATGGAAATGACACTACATACACTTGTCTGGACAGCTGATACCGCAATGGTAGGTAGGCTGAACCCTGCTTCCATATCTGCTGTAAATCTAGGCTCTCAAATAATGTTTACTATAAGTAATATTTTTGGGGCTCTTGGCATAGGAGCTACAGCAATGGTGTCAAGGCAAATAGGTGCTCAAAATATGGAGGAGGCCGAGAATATTGCTGCTCAAGCAATTGGAATAGGTTTTATAATTAGTATAATAATAGGGCTTACTGGAATTATATCTGCAAATGGAGTATTTAATCTAATAGTAGATGATCCAGAGGTTATAGCTTTAGGCAGCAGTTATCTTAGAATAGTCTTCATAGGAGCATTTTTTCTAATACCACAATTTATTGCAAATGCAATATTAAGAGGGGCAGGGAATACAGTAATTCCATTAGTATCAGCAGCATTTGCAAATGCATTTAATATTATTGGAGATTATGTACTCATATTTGGAAAGTTTGGCTTCCCAGAGCTTGGAGTAAATGGTGCAGCTATTGCAACTGGAGCTGCTCAAATATTAGGTGCATCTATTACATTCTTTTTCTTATTAAGAGGCAAATCAGGAATTAAGCTTCATATTAGTAAGGTATTTAGGCTAAATAGAAATATTACAAGAAGTATAGTTAATTTAAGTGTACCTGCTACGTTAGAAACTTTTATGAATGAGGGAAGTAGACTCTTGTCCTCCTTTTGGATAGCACAGCTAGGTACTATTTCGTTTGCTGCACATTCACTTGCCAATGCTGCTGAATCTATTTCCTATATGCCTGGATATGGTTTTTCAGTGGCTGTTACTACTATGGTAGGACAAAGCTTAGGAGCTAAGAATTTAAAAAGAGCTGAAGAAAGTACAAAGAAGGCTTTGATATATTCTATATGGCTAATGGGCTTGATTGCATTTGCTTTTATTGCTATACCTTTTGGAATTATGAGGCTTTTTAGTAATGACATAGAAACTGTATCATTAGCTTCAAAATGTTTACGAGTAGGTGCAGTTGAGCAGATTCCTATAGCTATAGGAATGACCTTATCAGGTGCACTTAAAGGAGCTGGAGATACTAGAGGGCCTTTTAAGATATCTTTAATTACAAATTTAGCTGTAAGACTTCCTTTGATATTTATAATTGTATTTATTTTAAAATGGAATGTAGTTTTTGTATGGTGGGCCACTGCTATACAGTTCATAGTAGAGGCTACTTTAATGACAATTAGATATAGACGTGGTAGATGGAAGTCTATAGAGATTTAATGAATTTCTATTAAAGCGAATTGAAATAAAATAAAGAAGCTTTTCTTGAATCTGTTAGGTTAAGTCCTGCATATTAAGACATTAAGGCAGGACTTTTATATTGGCTACAAGAAAAGCTTCTCTTTCATTCTAAAAAGAAATCAAATTATCTTATGCTTTTTATGAAAACTCAATAGATTTTATTTCATACTCGATATTCTCCACAGGAGTTTCTATTAAGACATGGTCACCAACTCTTTTTAATAGTAGAGACTTTCCAATTGGAGAAAGATAAGAAGCATAGTCACCATCTAAAGGATTTACAACTAAAAAGGGAGAAACTATTTTAAACTTTTCTTTTTCTCCACTGTTTATATTTTCTACCTCTACTATACTGTCTATTGTTACAAAAGGACATTCAGCATCTGCTTTTTTAGATTTTCTTATTTTTTTCAGATACTCTTCAATATGAGATATATAATTCTCTATGAGTTTTTCAAATTCTATTCTCTCAGCAGACATATCATAAAAGTACTCGTCAATAACATTGTTCTTTTCTTCTTCGATTTTCACTAAATGTTCTACAAGCTTTTCATAAATTGTTTTTGTTTCTGTGGTCAATTATTATTCCCCCTTATTTCTATACATTAAATGGTAAATTTCTAAATATACAACAAGCCATTCCGCATATATACGGAATGGCTTGTTTATATAATGATACCATGGTTGTAAATCATTGTCAACTATTACTGACATTTCCATTTAATAACAATAGCTATATATTTATCTTTGGTTATGTTGCATAAGAAAAGCAGTGCAGGGAAAACATAAGAAATATAACTAAAGATTTATGGAGGGATTTAGATGTCAGAGAAAAAAGGACTTTCACATGGTGCATATGGTGGAATCCATGGAAATGACTATATTCCATACATATCAGCAGAAGAGGCTATGCCTGAGCTAACAGTTGCTTCACTAGTCATTGGCTGTATATTTGCAATAGTATTCGGTGCAGCTAATGCATATTTAGGGCTTAAGGTAGGGTTAACTATTTCTGCATCAATTCCTGGAGCCATAATGGCAACTGGTATACTTAAAGGTTTACTTAGGAGAAATAATATCCTTGAAGCTAATATGATTCAGTCAATAGGTGCCATGGGAGAATCAATTGCAGGAGGTCTTATATTTACACTTCCAGCAGTTATATTATGGGGACTGGATCTGAGACTCAGTACAATAGTAGTAGTTACACTTCTAGGAGGACTATTAGGTATATTATTTATTGTTCCAGTGAGAAGATTCTTAATAGTGGAGGAACATGGTGAGTTAATATATCCAGAAGGAATGGCAGCGGCAGAAGTACTTGTAACTGGAAGTACAGGAGGTACTGGATTTAAGACTGTGCTTACAGGTTTAATAGTTGGAGGTTTATATAAGCTGCTTTCTGGAGGATTTGCACTTTGGGTAGAAGAGCCAGAGTGGACTATTAGACCGCTACAAGGTGCTATTTTTGGTGTAGATGTATTAGCATCTCTTGTAGGAGTAGGATATATTGTTGGAATAGAAGCAGCGCTTTACATGTTTGCAGGGGCATTGGTGGCTTGGATAGGGCTTATACCACTTATAAAATACGTAGGTACAGGGCTGACAACACCTCTGTTCCCATCAACTGAGTTAATAGCAAATATGGATGCTTGGGGTATATGGAGTAGTTATATAAGATATGTAGGGGCAGGAGGAGTTGCAGCAGGGGGATTCATAAGCCTTGCTAAATCTGCACCAACAATTGTAAGATCCTTCAGATCTGCAATATCTGGAATCGGAAAAGGGGAAACCACTAACAAAAGAATAGATAAAGATTTACCAATTAGCTGGATAATTGGTGGCGCAGTATTAGTATTTTTACTTTCATGGCTGTTGCCTATCATAGACATAGGACCAATAGGAGCATTAATGGTAGTACTTTTCTCATTCTTCTTTTCAGTGGTATCTGCTAGGATGGTAGGAATTATAGGAGTGTCAAACAACCCAGTTTCAGGAATGACTATAGCGACTTTACTTTTTATAACTTCAATATTGAGAATTTTAGGATTTGTTGGAGATGCAGGAATGATAGCAGCTATAATTGCAGGAGGAATAGTTTGTGTAGCCATTGCAGTTGCTGGGGGAGCAGGACAAAATATGAAAACTACCTTCATAATTGGAGGAACACCAAGAAGCATTCAGATAGCTATGTATGTTGGAATATTAGCTTCAGCAGCCTTTGTAGGTCTAGTTATACTGCTTCTTCACAATATATACGGCATGGGATCTGAGCAAATTCCAGCGCCTCAAGCTACCTTGATGTCTATGGTAGTAAAAGGAGTAATGACAGGACAATTGCCTTGGATTCTAGTAAGTATTGGTGCAGTATTTGGTGTAATGTGTGAATTAATGGGTATTCCAATATTAGCCTTTGCATTGGGACTATACTTACCTATTCATTTAAGCACAGGCATACTAGTAGGTGGAATAATCAGAAAACTTGTAGACAATAAATTCAAAGACAATGAAGCTTTATTGAAAATACAAACAGAAAGAGGAATATTAGTATCTTCTGGTTTAGTAGCAGGTGATGCTTTAATGGGAATTATTGTGGCCGCTTTTGCAGGTATGAATATAGATATAGCATTTGGAAGGAGACTGTTCCCTGGTATGGCCCAAAGCTCAATATTTGCTACAATAATATTCCTCATATTATCAGTATGGATATACTTATTTGCAATTAGGAAAGAAAATATTGATACTAGGTGATATATATGAAGATAAAATGGAGAAGGAATAAAGATAATTTCTTATTATATATTCCTAGAAAAAATCACCATAACTGGATAGAAAAAGATGGGAAGGTTTATCTAATATTTATTCATGACAAAATTGCAGAAAAGATAGTACAAAAGCTTTTCAAAAAGCCAAGAGTAACAGATATAAAGTTAGATGAAATAGGGACATACGTGTGGCATCTTATAGATGACAATAGAAATGTTTATGAAATAGGAAAATGTCTATTTGAAAAATATGGAAAAGACTGCGAGCCTGTATATGATAGGCTCATAATGTATTTGAGATACTTAAATAAAAAGGGATGGATTAGATTTCGAAAAGAAGAATATGTTAAAGCATAATACACAGCTAGCTTAAAGAGGAGATAATTCTCTAAGCTAGCTTTAATTTTTTGTCAGGTTATGTAGTTCTTGCAAATTTTATTAATATTGAATAGTATTATAGTGAAGAGCAAAATGATAGAACATATGATGATTTTAGCTGACATTTACTATTTATCAGTTTAAGTGACTTAACTGTTTTTTGATGAGTTTTTATAAGAATTATAGTGTTAAATCTGAGGCAAGTTTAATGTAGGTAAAATAAATCTTAAATATGGCAGGTTGATGATTATGGAGCTAAAGCAAAAAATAAGGGTGTCTGTACGCAACCTAGTAGAATTTATTTTAAGGACTGGAGATATAGATTCAGGATTTGTAGGTACAAGTAATAATAGAGCCCTTGAAGGTACTAGAATACATAAAAAAGTGCAGAATGCCAGTGGTGGAAATTATGAATCTGAAGTCATCCTTAGATATGATATAGAATATGAGGATTACATATTAAGTCTTGAAGGAAGAGCAGATGGGATTATAAAAGACAAGGATGCTGTTACAATTGACGAAATAAAAAGCACCACATCACCCTTGGAAAAAATAGATGAAGACTTTAATCCTCTCCATTGGGCACAAGCGAAATGCTATGCCTTTATTTATGCTGAGGAAAATCGGCTTTCTAGTATAAACGTACAGCTTACATACTATCAGATAGATACAGATGAGATTAAACGTATAGTTAAAGAGTTTAGATTTGAAGAGTTAAAGCAGTTCTTTTTTGACCTAATAGAAAAATACTTTATCTGGACAGAAATGCAGCATAAGTGGAATATTAAGAGAGATATTTCTATAAAAGAACTATCATTTCCTCATAAAAACTATAGAAAGGGGCAAAGAGAATTAGCAGTTGCTGCATATAAGACAATAGTAAACGGCAAAAAACTATATGCTCAAGCTCCTACTGGAATAGGGAAGACCATATCCACAGTTTTTCCTGCTGTTAAAGCCATGGGAGAAGGACATATTTCTAAAATATTTTATTTAACTGCTAAAACAATAACTCGAACTGTAGCAGGAGAAGCATTTTCATTAATGAGAGAAAAGGGGCTGCATATTAAGACAGTAGTTCTTACTGCTAAGGATAAAATATGTTTTAAAGAGAAAGCAACCTGTAATCCAGAATCATGTGAATATGCTAAAGGTCATTATGACAGAGTAAATGATGCTATAATGGATATTTTGACAAATGAAGATGAGCTAAATAGAGAAATTATTGAGAAATATGCACAAAAGCACTGCGTGTGTCCCTTTGAATTTTCTCTTGATTTAACTTTATGGGCAGATGCAGTGATTTGCGACTATAATTATGTATTTGACCCTAGTGTAAGTTTAAAAAGATTTTTCGCTGAAAAGGGAGGGGACTATGCTTTTCTAATAGACGAAGCCCATAATCTAGTAGATAGAGCTAGAGAAATGTATTCATCAGAGCTTTATAAAAAGCCTTTTTTAGATTTCAAAAGAGAAGTGAAAGCTACTTATCCTAAATTATCTAAAGCTCTTAATAAAATCAATCAATATATGCTGGATATAAAAAAGAAATGTAATTCTGATGGATACTACATTAAAGAGGAATTTGACAGCGAAATATATTTTCATCTAAAAAAGTTCATCACAGAATGTGAAGAGTATTTGTTAAAAAACAAGAATGCTGAGAACTATGAGGAGTATTTAAACCTATATTTTGACGCTTTAGCATTTATAAGAATATGCGAGCTATATGACGACAGATATATTACCTATGCAGAAAAAGCAAATGGAGATATAAAGCTAAAGCTCTATTGCTTAGATCCATCACATTTATTGAAGGAAACATTAAGAAAAGGAAGAGCAGCTATATTCTTCTCCGCTACTTTGATTCCAATGGACTATCATAAATACATATTAGGCGGAGAGGATGATGATTACACTATTTATTTAAATTCACCTTTTCCTATAGAAAACAGGTGCATTCTTGTGGCGGATAGTATTTCAACAAAATACAGAGATAGGGAAGGAAGTTATTTAGACATTGTAGAATACATCAGCTCTGTTTTAAATGCTAAGAAGGGAAACTATTTAATATTCTTTCCATCTTATCAATATATGAATAAGGTCTATGAACTATTTACAGAAAAGTATCCAGAATATGAAACCTATATTCAAGAGCCTGATATGACTGAAGAAGAGAGAGAAGATTTTCTTGAGTTGTTTGAGTTAGACAAGGATAAAAATGTTATTGGATTCTGTGTCTTAGGTGGAATATTTTCCGAAGGGATAGACTTAAAGCATGATAGACTAATTGGAGTTATTATAGTAGGAGTGGGACTACCTCAAATATGTTTAGAGAGAGATATTATTAGGGACTATTTTAATAAAGTAAATAACTTAGGATATGAATACTCATATATGTATCCGGGAATGACCAAGGTTCTCCAAGCAGCAGGTAGGCTGATTCGAACAGAAGAGGATAGAGGTATAATTTTATTACTTGATGAAAGATTTGTGTATTCAAACTATCAAAGGCTATTCCCTAGGGAATGGTTTCCTTATATAAGAGTAAATAATGATAATATAGAAAAGTATCTCTGTGAATTCTGGAAAAGGCAAGAAAGATTTAAGACTTGAAAATTGATGTAAATATCAACATATAAAAACATCAAATACGATTTGTCCATTTTAATTTCTTTATTTGAGATTGAAGAAGTTTGATTATGATAATATAATAGCCTTTACAGTAATGAGAGGCATATTTTTATAAAGGTAGCGACTTCTTGAAGACAAGGTAATAGGGACAGATTCAATTAAAACTATTAATATACCGCTTTCAGTGGACCTGAGAACTATGTGCTAGTAAGCTCGATTGCTTTATTATAGCGGAGATCATATTGGCAAATAATTGACAAATAAATAACAATGAAATATAATATAATTGCTAAATCAAAAGAGTAATCTGATGATAAAGCAAGACAGCAAATTGTTTCTGACGCCAAATACGGAGTTATTAGGCGGAAGGTACGGAGGTTTTTTTAATCTACATTTTAATCTACATATGAAACTTCTACGCCTTTCGGAGGCGTATTTTTATTTATTGGAGGTTTTGCAAATGGAAACGAGGGTGGCTATTATCGGGATTATTGTAGAAGATAGCAATTCAGTTGAAAAACTAAATAAGATTTTACATGACTATGGAAAATATATTATAGGCAGGATGGGTCTGCCGTATCGTGAAAAAGGCATCAATATAATAAGCATTGCGATTGATGCACCTCAGGATATAATTAGTGCACTTTCAGGGAAACTTGGAAGATTGCCTGGGGTCAGTGCAAAAGCCCTGTATTCAAAAGTAATTAGTAAAAATGGGAATGAGGTGCCCAATGAATGAAACAGCTAATTGATAAACTTTATAGAACAAAAAATCTATTACCAGCAGAATATAAGGAGCTGATTGATAACCGGACTCCTGAACTTTCGGAATATCTTTTTGAAAAGGCAAGGGCTGTTCGGATTGAAAACTATGGGTATGATGTATATATCCGAGGACTTATAGAGTTTACAAATTATTGTAAAAATGATTGCTATTATTGCGGTATTAGGAAAAGCAACTGTAAAGCTGATCGATATCGTTTGACTAAGGAACAGATTCTTGAGAGCTGTGCAGTTGGATATGAGCTAGGGTTTCGTACATTTGTGCTGCAAGGAGGAGAAGACGGGTACTTTACGGATGAAAGAATAATTGATATTATTCGATCCATCAAAAATAATTACCCGGATTGTGCAGTTACACTTTCAATTGGAGAAAAAAGCTATGAAAGCTATAAGGCGTTTTTTGATGCTGGTGCAGATCGTTACCTGTTACGCCATGAAACAGCAAATATAGAACATTATAGAAAACTTCATCCCAAAGTCCTTTCACTTGAGAATAGAAAAAAGTGCCTATATAATCTGAAAGACATAGGCTATCAGGTAGGATGTGGATTTATGGTAGGCTCTCCACATCAAACTACTGACTGTCTTGTTGAGGATTTATTATTTATTAAGGAACTAAATCCACATATGGTAGGCATTGGTCCATTTATACCACATCACGAAACACCCTTTGCTGATAAAGAGGCAGGCACACTTGAACTTACATTGTTTTTAATAGGTATTATTCGTTTAATGCTTCCAGATGTCCTACTTCCTGCTACTACTGCTCTTGGTACAATTCATCCTAAAGGTAGAGAACTTGGTATTCTTGCAGGAGCAAATGTAGTTATGCCTAATCTTTCACCAAAAAGTGTAAGGCAAAAATATATGCTTTATGACAACAAAATCTGCACAGGAGACGAAGCAGCAGAATGTCTGAACTGTATGAAAAAGCGTATGGAGGGTATTGGTTATCATGTAACTGTTTCCAGAGGAGATCATAAATCTATTTTTTAAAAAAATATTACTACTGAAGGGGAAGATTTTTCTGACCTGAATAAGAGAGGGGATTGATTATGTACGATTTAAGATCATCTAAAGCTGAGGAATTTATTTCACATGAAGAAGTCCTTGCGACTCTTAAGTATGCAGATGAGAACAAAAATAATGCTGAGCTCATTGACGATATTATTGAAAAAGCAAAGCTTCGCAAAGGACTTTCTCACAGGGAGGCCTCAGTTTTACTTGCTTGCGACCTTCCGGATAAAAATGATGAGATATATGCACTTGCCAAGCAAATCAAAAATGATTTTTATGGCAACCGTATAGTATTGTTTGCACCATTGTACTTATCCAACTATTGTGTAAATGGTTGTGTTTACTGTCCCTATCATAAGCAAAATAAACATATCACTAGAAAGAAAATGACTCAAGAGGAAATTCGCAGAGAAGCTATTGCACTGATGGACATGGGGCATAAACGTCTTGCCATAGAATCAGGAGAAGACCCAGTAAACAATCCCATTGAATATATACTTGAGTCAATTGATACAATTTATAGCATCAAGCATAAAAATGGTGAAATCCGCCGTGTCAATGTTAATATTGCTGCAACTACAGTTGAAAATTATAAAAAGCTTAAAGAAGCAGGTATAGGGACTTATATACTATTCCAAGAGACATACCATAAGGAAAGTTATGAAAAATTACATCCTACTGGTCCAAAGCATAATTATGCATATCATACTGAAGCAATGGATAGGGCTATGCTTGGCGGTATAGATGATGTTGGTCTAGGTGTATTGTTTGGATTAGAAAGGTATCGTTATGAATTTGCTGCCTTGCTTATGCATGCAGAGCATCTAGAGGCAGTATTTGGTGTTGGACCTCATACTATCAGTGTTCCAAGAATTCGTCCTGCTGATGATATTGACCCGTCAGCATTTGACAATTCAATAAGCGATGATATATTAGCTAAAATTGTAGCATGTATTCGTATTGCTGTACCATATACTGGAATAATTGTATCTACTAGAGAAAGCAAGGAAACTAGGGAACGTTTACTAAATCTAGGTGTTTCCCAAATTAGCGGGGGTTCAAAGACAAGTGTTGGAGGATATTATGAGCCTGAACCAGAAGATGAAAATTCTGCACAATTTGATGTAAGTGATAAGAGAACACTTGATGAAGTTATTAAATGGCTGATGGAACTTGGATATGTTCCTAGCTTTTGCACTGCCTGCTATAGGGAAGGCAGAACTGGCGACAGATTTATGAGCTTGTGTAAAAGTGGGCAGATACTAAACTGCTGCCACCCCAATGCTATTATGACATTAAAGGAATATTTGGAAGATTATGCTACACAAGAAACAAAGGCGGTTGGAGAGGAGCTTTTACAAAAAGAGTTAGAGAAGATTCCAAAAGCTAAGGTTAGAAAAATTGTAGAAGAAAACCTAGTAAAAATAAGTAATGGGATGCGAGATTTCAGATTTTAAGAGGGGATTTGTATGGGACTAAATAATACACCGTTAGCAAATCGTGTTCATATTGGCTTTTTCGGCAAGAGAAATTCGGGTAAATCGAGTCTTGTAAATGCTATTACTGGGCAGGACCTTGCTGTTGTTTCCGATGTAAAAGGGACAACAACTGACCCAGTATACAAGTCTATGGAACTGCTGCCTCTTGGTCCAGTTGTGATAATCGATACACCTGGAATTGATGACGAAGGAGCCTTGGGGGAGCTGCGTGTAAGAAAAAGCCGTCAGGTACTTAACAAAACCGATATTGCAGTCCTAGTAATAGATTCTGCTAGTGGAAAAACAAAAGAAGATGAAGAAATGGTTGCACTGTTTGAGGAAAAGAAGATTAATTATATAGTTGTATATAATAAAGCTGATTTACTGACTCAGGAACTACCTGAAACCGATAATGAAATTTTTGTAAGCGCTAAAACAGGGTACAATATTGAAGCACTTAAGGAAAGGATTGCAGCTCTGGCTGTAACGGAAGAACCTGAAGTGAAAATAGTAGGTGACCTTATTAAACCATTGGATTTTGTTGTGCTTGTTACGCCGATTGATAAGGCTGCTCCAAAAGGACGCTTGATATTGCCTCAACAGCAGACTATTCGCGATATTTTGGATGCTGGAGCTACTGCTATTGTAGTAAAAGAGTCTGAATTCCGTGAATCACTTAAAAATCTTGGTAAAAAGCCAAAACTTGTAATTACTGACAGCCAAGTATTTAAAAAAGTAGCAGTTGATACACCACAAGATATTTATTTGACTTCTTTTTCTATTCTTTTTGCTAGGTATAAAGGGAACCTTGAAATTGCAGTAAAAGGGGTAAAAGCATTGGAATCTCTTCAGGATGGAGACACTGTTCTCATTTCTGAGGGATGCACACATCATCGACAGTGTGATGACATTGGCACGGTAAAGTTGCCACGCTGGATAAAGGATTATACCCAAAAACAATTGAATTTTAAATTTACGTCAGGGACAGAGTTTCCTGATGACTTGTCTCAATATAAGCTGGTTGTCCACTGTGGAGGCTGTATGCTTAATGCAAGAGAGATGAAATACCGCTATAAGTATGCAGAGAGTCAACATGTACCTATAACTAATTATGGGATTTTAATTTCATATATTAATGGAATTTTGAAAAGAAGCATTGCCATATTTCCAAATTTATTAGCGGAAATTGAGTAGAAAAAGTGACTAAAACAGATCAGTTTCAAGCTAAAATAATTGAAAAGTTAAATACAACAATAAGAAGACTTAAAGTATAATAGTATTTTAATAAACAATGGACGAAAAACCCTCGATGTGTGAAACCATATTGAGGGTTTTGATATAATTAAAGTTTTTTTGGATGAACTTAATAGCTCTAGCTAAAATGTAAGCTTTTATAAGTATTATATTTTTTATACTTAAGCAGATTTGTTTTACAAGTGTTTTATTGTGTAAAAAATCAAATGATAAAGTATATATTATGCACACTAACATTTATTAGAAACAATTTAATTAAGAACTTTCAGACAACGAATTTTAAACAGATTATCTAAATCTTAGACTTTATTTAAGTTGTTTATGCTATTGGCTTAAAAAAGCAGCTGCTAATGTTTCGAAAGAAGCTTTTTTATTTATTAGAGAAACGCAATTTATTAGCAAAAATAAAAGAAATTATAAAAATCAGAGCACTACAAAGCTTGCAGAATTACACATTTTTGATAGAATTATAAAGCACACCATAAAACAGGCAAACTTTATAAATCAAGCTAGTTCCTACTATCAATTCTTTGTAAGTGAGCTGCAGTCTAGAAAATGGTATTCATGCAGACGGTTATTGGTATGTGTTTCAATTCCTCATAACTTGTATAAGTTTTAATCATTGGTGCAAAAAAATTTCAAAAAACATATTGACTTTATTTCTGTAAGTGATATAGTATTTTTTGTCATCCTTTATACGCGGGAGTGGCGGAACTGGCAGACGCGCTAGATTCAGGTTCTAGTGTCACTGACGTGGGGGTTCAAGTCCTCTCTCCCGCACCAAGTATGACACATTCTAAAAAATTTTAAAAAATTTGTTGACTTATGTTATATATAAGTGTTATAATAAGTTTTGTCAGTAAATAATAACTACGCGGGAGTGGCGGAATTGGCAGACGCGCTAGACTTAGGATCTAGTGTCATCGACGTGGGGGTTCAAGTCCTCTCTCCCGCACCATTTTAACCAATGGGTATGCCATTGGTTTTTTTATGTATTTACATTTTTTAAAAAAAATGTATGCCATAATTGGACATGGAAAGAATTTATGATATAATATAGTGGTTAATTGTGAGAATGATTAGCTTTTAGGGTTTAACCTAATGTTTTAATTGCCCAAACACTAATTGCGATATATAGGAATTTTTTTAAAGTATATATTCACACTATACATAGACAGAGGTTTTCGGACATCTTTGGTTATTTGTTAATGATTAAATATGTGTGGATTACAGAGACTAATATAAAGGGTTAAGGAGGAAAATTCATGAGTTCAACATTAGTAAAAAAAGAAAATAATGTGGTTACATTGAGAATCGAAGTAGACTCTGAAACATTTGAGAAAGGAATGCAGCAAGCTTATCTTAAAAATAAACATAAATTCAATATTCCAGGATTTAGAAAAGGAAAAGCTCCAAGAAAGATAATTGAATTGAACTATGGAGAAGGAATTTTTTACGAAGATGCAATAAACATTGTATTTCCTGAAGCATATGATAAGGCTATAGAAGAACATAAACTTGAGCCAGTAGACAGACCATCTGTAGATGTTGAAGAAATCGGAAAAGGTAAAAATCTAGTATTGACTGTTGATGTTACAGTAAAACCAGAAGTTAAACTAGGAGAGTACAAGGGTATAGAAGTAGAAAAGGCTGAGTATAATGTTACAGAGGAAGATGTAGAAGCAGAACTTAAGAGAATGCAAGAGAGAAATGCAAGAATTATAGATGCAGGAGATAGACCAGTAAAAGAGGGAGATATCCTAACTATTGATTATTCAGGATTTATTGGAGAAGAACAATTTGAAGGTGGAACTGCACAAAATCAAGTGCTTGAAATAGGTTCTGGCAGATTCATTCCAGGCTTTGAAGATCAGCTTATAGGAAAGAACAAAAATGAGGAAGTAGAAGTAAAAGTTACATTCCCTGAAGAGTACCATGCAGAAGAATTATCAGGTAAAGATGCTGTTTTCAAAGTTGTAATCCATGAAATAAAAGAAAAAGAATTACCAGCTCTAGACGATGAATTTGCAAAAGATGTAAGTGAATTCGATACATTGGAAGAATTAAAAGCGGATATAATGAATAGACTTAAAAAACAAGCTGAATTAAGAGCAAAAGCTGAAAATGAAAATAAGGTTGTAGAAAAAGTTGCAGAACTAGCTGAAGTAGATATTCCAGAAGTTATGATTGAAAGACAAATAGATGATGAAATAAACGATTTTGCATATAGACTAAGATATCAAGGATTAGAGTTTGAAAAATATTTAGAATTAACAGGAACACAAATTGAAGATTTAAGAAATCAGTTTAGACCAAATGCTGAAAAATTTGTAAAAGCTGATTTAGTGCTAGATGCTGTTGCAGAAAAAGAAGGAATAGAAGCTACAGAGGAAGAAGTAAATGAAGAACTAGAAAACATCGCAAAAAGCTACAATCAAGATTTGGAAAAGGTTAAAGAAAGAATAATTGGTGAAGATTTGGAGTACATTAAAAAGGGTATAATTAAGAGAAAGACAGTTGAGTTTTTAGTCAATGAGGCTAAATTGTCTTAATAAGTAAATTGGGAGGAGATAATATGGCTTTAGTTCCAGTGGTTGTCGAACAGACAAACAGAGGGGAAAGATCATATGATATATATTCAAGGCTTTTAAAGGAGAGAATTATTTTTCTAAGTGATGAAATAAATGATGTGACAGCAAGCCTTGTAGTAGCACAGCTTTTATTTCTAGAAGCAGAAGATCCAGATAAGGATATTCAACTTTATATTAATAGCCCTGGAGGGTCTATTACAGCAGGCTTTGCTATATATGATACAATGCAGTATATAAAACCAGATGTTTCAACTATATGCATAGGCATGGCAGCAAGCATGGGTGCATTTCTGCTAGCAGCAGGCGCAAAGGGAAAAAGATATGCACTTCCAAACTCTGAAATTATGATACATCAGCCTTTAGGTGGCGCTAAAGGGCAAGCAGTGGATATTAAGATTCAGGCAGAAAGAATTCTAAAGGCAAGAGATCAGATAAATAGGATATTAAGTGAAAGGACTGGGCAGCCTCTAGAAAGAATTGTAAGAGATACAGACAGAGATAATTTCATGTCTGCTGAAGAAGCCAAAAATTATGGCATAATAGATGAAGTGATAGTATTTAGGAAATAAAGTTTGTTGGGAGAGGTGAACCATGCCAAAACATGAAGAGAAGCAGCTTAAGTGTTCATTTTGTGGTAAATCTCAAGAGCAAGTTAGAAGACTTGTTGCAGGGCCTAATGTGTATATATGTGATGAATGTATCGAATTATGTCAAGAAATAATAGACGAAGAATTTGAAGATGCATTCGATCTTGAGATGAAAGAGCTTCCAAAGCCAGTTGATATAAAAAAGGTTTTGGACGAATATGTTATAAAGCAAGATAGAGCAAAAAGAGCTTTAGCTGTTGCAGTATATAACCATTATAAAAGAATTAATAGAAGACAATCATCTGATGATGTAGAGCTACAAAAAAGTAATATAATTATGATTGGACCAACTGGCTCAGGGAAGACACTGTTAGCACAGACTTTAGCAAAGATACTAAACGTTCCATTTGCAATTGCAGATGCTACTTCTCTTACTGAGGCAGGGTATGTAGGTGAAGATGTAGAAAACATATTGCTAAAGCTTATCCAAGCTGCTGATTATGACATAGAAAGAGCAGAAAAGGGTATAGTATATATAGATGAGATAGATAAAATAGCAAGAAAATCAGAAAATCCATCTATTACTAGAGATGTAAGCGGTGAAGGAGTTCAGCAGGCACTTCTTAAAATATTGGAAGGAACAATAGCTAGTGTTCCACCACAAGGCGGAAGAAAGCATCCTCATCAGGAGTTCATTCAAATAGACACTACCAATATACTCTTTATAGTTGGTGGAGCTTTTGACGGCTTAGAAAAGATTATTCAGAGAAGAATAGGCAAAAAGTCTATGGGATTTGGTGCCGAAATACAAAGTAAGGAAATCAAGGATGTAGGAGAGGTGCTAAAACACTTACAACCAGAAGATTTACTTAAATTCGGTTTAATACCAGAGTTTGTTGGCAGACTTCCAATCATTGTTACTCTAGATCTATTAGATAAAGATTCTCTCATTGAAATATTAACTAAACCTAAAAACGCTTTGGTTAAGCAGTACAAAGAGCTATTTAGTATGGATGGTGTAGAGCTAGAGATTGATGATGAAGCTTTAGAAGTGATAGCTGAAAAGGCTATTGAGAGAAAATCAGGAGCAAGAGGTCTTAGAGGAATATTAGAGGAAGTAATGTTGGATATAATGTATGAGATTCCTTCTAGGGAAGATATTGAAAAGTGTATAATTACAAAAGATACTATATTAAATAAAGCTGAACCTACTTTTGTTCTTTCTGATAAGAGAAAAAAGAAGAAAAATAAAAAATCAAAAGAAGAGACAGCATAAATAAAAACCCGCAAATTGCGGGTTTTTTATTTATGTATTACTAATAATAGCTCTCTTAATGTCTTAATAGCTACAGCAGTTGATGAGCCACTAGGATCATAGTGTGGAGACAATTCATTTATATCAGCGCCAACTATGTCTAGCTCAGACATTTTCAATATGCAGTTTAATAGTGTATTGTAGTCTATTCCACCTGGCTCAGGAGTTCCTGTTCCTGGGAATACAGCGGGATCTAGTACATCTAAGTCAATAGTCACATAAACAGGTTTTCCTTTAGTTTGTTCTATAATATAATCTATTGTATCGCAGTTGTATCTGCATTGATGTAGATGTTCCTTAGCCCATTCAAATTCGGATCTATCGCCAGAACGAATACCCATCTGGAATATCTTACCGTCTCCTACAAGGTCCCAAACTCTTCTTATGACAGTTGCATGAGATAATTCTCTGCCGAAGAATTCGTGTCGTAAATCAGTATGAGCATCGAAGTGGATTACATGTAAATCAGGATATTTTTCTACTAAAGCTCTTACTGTTCCTAAAGTTACTAAATGCTCTCCACCAATCATAACAGGTATCTTATTATCTGCTATAACCTCTCTAGTAAAATCAGAGATTATATCTAGTATTAGCTCAGGGCCTCCGTAAGGAAGTACTAAATCCCCATAATCACAGACTGATATTTCAGTTAAGTCTTTGTCCTGATAGGGACTATAAGTTTCAAAGCCTAATATGCTTTCTGCCCTCATTACTTTAGCAGCAAATCTAGTTCCGGGCCTATAAGAAGTTGTTCCATCATAAGGAGCTCCAAAAACTACTATTTTTGCTTCATCATAAGTTTTATCACAGCCTATTAAGTTTTGAATATTTTTACTTGTCTTCATAGTCTATCATCCTTTTCACATAATTTGGTAATGCGAAAGAGCCTTTATGAAGCTCAGTGTTATAATATTTAGTATCTATATTTAAAGCATTCCACCTATCAGCATCTAGGTCAGCTATAGGGTCAAATTTTTTTGAAGCAAATCCAAAGAGCCAATGACCAGATGGATATGTTGGAATATGTGCTTGGTAAACCTTGCAAATAGGAAAAAGCTCTTTTATTCTCTTATGAGCTCTTTTCATTGCATTGGCGTAATTTGTATAATATGGGCTTTCATGCTGATTTACTAAAATACCTTCAGAATTAAGAGCTTTATAGCAATTTCCATAAAATTCTTTAGTGAATAAACCTTCTCCAGGCCCAATAGGGTCTGTAGAGTCTACTATAATAAGGTCGTATTCATCTTCCTTTGAACGGACAAATCTTAATCCATCTTCAAAGTACAATGTAACTCTAGGGTCATCAAGCTTTCCTGCTGTTTGAGGCATATATTTTTTACAGACTTCAACTACCATTTCGTCTATTTCAACCATGTCTATCTTTTCAATGGAATCATAGCGAGTTAATTCTCTAACTGTACCACCATCACCTGCACCTATAACTAGGACTTTTTTGATATCTGGTCTTACTGCCATAGGCACGTGGACAATCATATCATGATATATGAACTCATCTTTTTCTGTTGCCATCATTAGACCATCAAGTGTAAGAAATCTACCGAATTCTTCGGAGTCAAATATATCGATTTTTTGAAAGGGACTTTCACCGCTATATATTTGTCTGCTAACCTTAATTGAGAATCTAACATTATCGGTATGTTCCTCTGTATACCAAAGTTCCATTGGATGCACCTCCTTAAATATCTAAAACATTGATATGTTTTAGCTCCATATCTTCCATCCCTGTTACAAGGCAGCCTTTTTCTTTAGAGTATAATATATAATCTACAGCTTCCTTTGTTATCATTTCTCCAGGAGCTAAAATAGGTATTCCAGGTGGATAGCACATTATAGATTCTCCGCTGATTTGTCCTATACTTTCTGACAGCTTAACTTTTCTTTTGTTAGAATAAAATGCTGTTTTAGGAGAAATCTTTACTATTGGTGAAATATATTCGTTTTCTATCATATTAGCTTTATCCTTCTTGTGGGTTCGCTTTATTTCTGAAAGTGCTGAGACTAGTCTTTCAATAGCCAAATAGCTGTCGCCTACTGAAATAATAGCAAGAAAGTTAGCTAAATCTCCAAACTCTAATTGAATAGAGTAGTCATCACGTAATATATCATATACTTCAATACCTGCAAGACCGATATTTAGTGTATTTACACTGAGCTTAGTTTTATCAAAATCATATGTGCTATCACCATTTATAATTTCCTCTGAAAAAGCATAATATCCTCCGATTGTATTTATCTCTTTTCTAGCATATTCCGAAAGTTCTAATACTTTAGCAAATATGTTTTTTCCATTTAAGGCTAGGTTTTTTCTTGCAATATCTAAAGAGACTAATAAAAGATAAGAAGCACTAGTGGTCTGTGTTAAATTAATTATGGTCCTTACATATCCTGGATTAACTCTTTTAGTGTTAACTAGTAAAAGAGAACTTTGTGTTAATGAACCACCAGTTTTATGCACACTTACTGCTGACATATCTGCTCCTAAATGCATAGCAGCAGCTGGTAGGTTTTCACCAAAGTAAAAGTGTGTTCCATGGGCTTCGTCCACTAAAACAAGCATATTGTGTTTATGAGCAATTTCAATAATGCTCTTTAAATCTGAACAAATACCATAATATGTTGGATTGTTGACGAAAACTGCTTTAGCATCAGGATTTTCAATTATCGCCTTTTCTACATCTTTTACAGACATACCTAACGGAATACCTAATTCCTTATTTATTCCTGGACTAACATATACAGGGATAGCACCATTTAGGATAATTGCATTAATGGCACTTTTATGCACATTTCTAGGCATTATTATTTTTTCGCCTTCTCTACATGCACTCATAATCATTGCTTGTACAGCAGAAGAAGTACCATTTACCATAAAAAAGGCTTTATCACATTTAAAAGCGTCTGCTGCCAAATCCTCTGCTTCTTTAATGACGGATGTGGGATGAGTTAGATTATCCAGGGGCTTCATTGAATTAACGTCTACAGAAAGACACTTTTCTCCTAAGAAGTCCCTAAGCATAATATTACCTTTTCCCTGTTTATGACCAGGAACATCGAAGGAGACTATTCTAGTGTTCCTGTAGTCAGTTAAAGCTTCAAGTATAGGTGCAGCTTCATGTTTAAGTTTATCCATTTTTTCACCCCCGGGATCTACCTATATATATTCATCCCATAAAATATTTCAATCATTTCACGAGAGATTTTATCTCTTATTTCGCGACGTTCATTAGGAGAAAGCTCACTAACATCCTTGTTAAATAGATAATTGCTTAAATTAATTTCCTTAAGCATCATTTTAGTGTGAAATATATTAGATTGATAGACATTTATGTCAATTGCATCATATTTATCTAAAGTTTCTTTATCTATGAAATTCTGAATAGAAGTTATATCGTGGTCTATAAAGTATTTATTTCCCTCTACATCTCTTGTAAAGCCCCTAACTCTGTAGTCAATAGTTATGACATCAGAATCAAAACTGGATATAAGGTAATTTAGAGCATTTAAAGGAGAGATTGTACCACATGTAGAGACATCTATATCAACTCTGAATGTTGTTATTTCATTATCAGGATGAAACTCTGGGTAGGTATGAACAGTTACATGACTTTTGTCTAGATGCCCTACAACGCTATCCCTTAGAGCGGCACAGTTTAAGTTACCTTTATTACAGCTTGGGTCAATTACGTGAACTGGAATAGCTTCCTCTGTGATGAGAATAACAACACTTGCCCCCTGAGGTTCATAATCCTGTTTAGAGATATTCAAAACATGTGCACCTATAATATCAGTGACATCACATAAAATTTTAGTAAGACGATCAGAATTATACTGCTCGTCAATATAAGTAATATAGTCTTGTTTATCTTTTTCAGTTTTTGCATAACAAACATCATAGATATTGAAACTAAGAGTTTTTGTAAGATTATTAAAACCGTAAAGTGTTATTTTATTCTCTTTCAACCCTACCATCAGCAACCTTTCATAAGATATTATAAAAATCTACATAATTATATATAAATTTAACCGAATATGCAAGTAATTATTGCGATAAAGCCAACAAATAAGGAAGGTTTTTTATGTTAAATTTATTACTTTTTCTTATTAATTTAATACATACCCTTTTTATATAGGATTTTTCAAAAATATATTATTATTCTCTAATGTATGATAAGCAATTTTTTAGTAGTTTTCAAGTATTAATATTTTTCTCAAATAAAAATATAGTATGTTAGAATAAAGGATAGAATAATATAAACAGGTTGACTATATACAGATATTTGGGGTAACATTTATAATAGACCCGACTAGCAAAAAATTTAGAGATTTTATAACTTATAGATAAATATGGCGGCAAAGGGAGTTGAACATATGGAGAAGCAAGAATATAAATATAAAATAGAAAAAAGAAATATACCGTTAATACCTTTAAGAGGACTGACGATTTTTCCTTATATGGTTATACATTTTGATGTAGGACGAGACAAATCTATAAATGCTTTAGAAGAGGCAATGGTCAATGATTCTTTGATATTTCTAACAGCCCAAAAAGAAGCTGAAATAGATGAACCAGGACCTGATGATTTTTATCATGTTGGAACAGTTTGTAAGATTAAGCAGTTGCTAAAGCTTCCAGGAGATAACATAAGAGTTCTTGTAGAAGGTATTAATAGAGCCAAAATTACTGAAATTATTATGGAAGAACCATATATAAAAGTGGAAATAGAAGAGTTCATATACGATGAAGAAATAACAAAAGACAAAAAAATGGAAGCTATTATGAGAATGGTCATAGAATCCTTTGGAGAATATATAAGCATAGGTAATAGGATATCTGCAGAAGCCCTTGTAAATGTATCTAAAATAGAAGAACCAGGCAGATTAGCAGATGTGATAGCATCTTATATATTTTTATCTCTTGAAAACAAGCAAAAAATTCTTGAAGCCTTTCATCCTTATAAGCGTCTAGAAACATTACAGGTTATTTTAAGAGAAGAAATTGAAATATTAAAGCTAGAGGAAAAAATTAGCCAGAGAGTAAAAAAGCAAATAAATAAAGTTCAAAAGGAATATTACTTAAGAGAACAACTAAAGGCTATACAATATGAGCTCGGAGAAGATGACGATTTTATGGAAGAGATTGAAAAATATAAAGAAAAGATAGAGAGTATAAAAATGCCTGAAGAAGTAAAGGAAAAAGCTCTTAAAGAGGTTGACAGACTCCTAAAAATGTCTTCTTCATCTGCAGAAGCAAGCGTCATTAGAACTTATCTAGATTGGATTGTAGATCTGCCTTGGGGTAAAGAAACTAAAGATAGAATAGATATTAAGAAATCAAGGGAAATACTAGATGCTGACCATTATGGACTTGAAGATGTAAAGGAAAGAATACTAGAATATTTAGCCGTAAGGAGATTAGCCAAAGGAATTAAAGGGCCTATATTATGCTTAGTAGGACCTCCAGGAGTAGGTAAAACGTCCATTGCTAGGTCAATTGCGAAATCTCTTAATAGAAAGTTTGTTAGAATGTCTTTGGGTGGAGTAAGAGATGAAGCTGAAATAAGAGGACATAGAAGGACTTATGTAGGTGCAATTCCTGGAAGAATAATATCATCTATGAGGAAGGTTAATTCTAAAAATCCTGTATTTTTATTTGATGAAATAGATAAATTAAGTAGTGATTTTAGAGGAGATCCAGCTTCAGCATTACTTGAGGTGTTAGATCCAGAGCAAAACAGTACATTTACAGATCATTTTCTTGAAGTACCCTTTGATCTTTCAAAGGTAATGTTCATAACTACAGCAAATACTACAGCTACTATACCAGGCCCACTTTTAGATAGAATGGAAGTCATTAGAATACCTGGATATACAGATGAAGAAAAGCTTCAGATTGCTATTAGATATTTACTGCCTAAGCAAATGAAAGAGCATGGGTTAAAGGAAGAGAATATCTACATATCTGAAAATACCATAAAAGATATAATAAATAACTATACTAGGGAAGCTGGAGTAAGAGATCTAGAAAGAAATATAGCGAACCTCTGTAGAAAGGCTGCTAAAAAGATAGTAGAAGACAATGTAAAGACTGTGCGAATAACTAGTGGTAATTTAGAAAAATATTTAGGAATACCAAAATACAGGCACGAAAAGGCTCAGGAAGAGCACCAGATAGGTATAGCTACAGGTTTGGCTTGGACTGCAGTAGGAGGAGAGACTCTATCAATAGAAGTTACACCAATGCCTGGAACAGGAAAACTGCAGCTTACAGGACAGCTAGGAGATGTAATGAAGGAATCAGCTATGGCAGGAATAAGCTATATTAGGTCAAGAGCTCATGAACTTAATATAGATGAAAATTTCTATAAGGAAAAAGACATTCATATACATGTGCCTGAAGGAGCTATTCCAAAAGATGGGCCTTCAGCAGGTATTACTATAGCTACAGCAGTTATTTCTGCACTTTCAAATGTGCCGGTGAATAGGAATGTAGCTATGACTGGAGAGATTACCTTAAGAGGAAGAGTACTTCCTATTGGAGGAGTTAAAGAAAAAGTACTGGCTGCAAATAGGGCAGGAATAAAGAAAGTTCTTCTGCCAATAGAAAACAAAAAAGATGCAGAGGAAATTCCAGAGAAGGTAAGAAAGAAGATGGAAATTGTATTTGTAAAGACTATGGATGAAGTGCTAAGTCATGCCTTAGTAAAAGAGGATGATAAGAATGAAAATTAGGAAAGTAGGATTAGAAGCAGTAGCAGCAAAGCCTAATCAATATCCAGAAGAAGGTTTGCCTGAAATAGCATTAGCAGGAAGGTCTAATGTGGGGAAGTCTTCTTTAATAAATACATTAGTAAATAGAAATAATCTTGCTAAAACTAGTTCTCAGCCCGGAAAGACTCAGACTATCAATTTCTACAACATAAATGAAGAGTTTAGAATAGTTGATTTACCTGGATATGGGTATGCAAAGGTATCTGTGGCTGAAAGACAAAGATGGGCAGATATGATAGAGAAATATTTAACTACTAGACAAAGCCTTAAAGAAGTAGTACTTTTATTAGATATAAGGCATGAGCCCGGAGAGCATGATAAAATGATGTATGACTGGATAAAATCCTTTGGATATAATGGCTACATCATAGCTACAAAGGCAGATAAAATATCAAAAGGGCAGTGGCAAAAGCACATAAGTGTTATAAAGAAAAAGTTAGAAGTAGTAAGTACAGATTTAATCATACCTTTTTCTGCTGCTAAGAAATTGAATGTGGAAAAAGTATGGGAGACTATTGAGAGTATTTTAGAGCTAAATGAAAAGAATATAGAAATAGATGATAAAAAACCTGAGGAAGAATAGCTTCCTCAGGTTTTTTTGAACTATTACATAATTAAATTTATTTAAAATAACTGTGAACTTAAAATGTATTTATGCAGATTATATATAAAAGCAAGATACAGAATAGCTGCATCGAGTCGAATTTCTTGAAAAATGATGAGTCATAGGCTGGGATTTTGAATCTTATATATCAAATCATATAGTGTTAGACTAAAGAGACGGTTTTTCTGACTGTTATCAAATATGTTTGCTTCAATATTTAAGTGATAAAAAAACTGTGGGGTAATTTTCCCACGGTTATTTTAAATTAGTTAAATGCCACTAAATTGCAAATAAAATATTATTTGCTTCTTCAATTTCTTCATCAGTTAGGGCGCTTAAGAGTATTTGAATATCATTAAGCTCATTTAATCCTTCTTCAATTTCATCAGCTACATTTACAGTTATCATTCTGAATTCCTTTTTTTCTTTCACCTGGTTAAACTTTTCAACAAATTCTGGATCAATATATGCTTTACCATCAGTTATGAAGACTATATCTGCATATTTGTATCTGGCACTGCTTATAAGTTCAATAGATTTTTCTAAAGGCTCTATAAAATTGGTGCCGCTTCCATAGAAGAATGTTGCTAATTCATATAGCTTATTTGGCTCTATTCTATGTTTAGTGAATTCAAGTACCTTATAGACTTTGTTAGAAAACATAATTGCAACAAATTCTCTTTTCTGTTTAATTGCTATATCTAATAACGATATGGCGATAGATTTAGACCAGACTTCAAGCTCACCTTCCATAGAGCCTGAAGTGTCCACACAACAGATAATTGGCCCTTTAGATTTGGTTCTATTATTTTTATATTTATAAGATAATAATTCTTTTTGACTGAGCTTTTTGTAGAAGCACTTTTTAGTGCTTTCTCTAACTAGAAATAGTTTTTCAGAAGGTAGGACCTTGTGTATTTCATCACCTAGCTCAACTCCACAGATTTCTAGACCTTCTTCCTTAACTTTTTTTCTTTGTAGTTCAGAGGCAGATTCCTTGAATCTACCAGCCATTTCAGAAATGTCTCTTACCTTTCTTAGTGTTCTCAGCTTTGCACTGACTTCGATTTTTTCTTCATAGGAAGTAGGAGTTAGCCTGTTATCATCAAAACCCCAAATGGCTATAGTTTTAAATGTAGCTAGAAAGTTCTTTAAAGCTTCAGAAACACTTGTATAAAGCAAGTTATAGTCTATAATGTATTTATCTATATCCTTGACATTGTTCCATATATTGTTTTTTATAGCTTCTAAGACTTTTTTATCTTCTGCTTCTTTCTTTTCTTCATATTCCTTAATATATTTTTCATGACTGTCCAATTTTGCACTAAAAGCTTTATTATTCATTGAAAGCTCTTTAAAATTCTTTATAAGCTCCTGTCCTAATAGATCCGTAGCTAATATGGATTTAAAGAAGTTCAGTGAACAGCTTTCTTTTAAGTCTTCAAACTCATCTATTTCCTGCAGCTTTTTAATTATAGTGTAGTTTAGCCAATATACTGGATTTATTTTTTCTATGGGTTCTAAGTCTATATTTTTCTTAAATAAAGACAAGTATATGTCTTCACTTAGTTTTTCAAATGTACTTATCGTATTTTTGAAGTTTTGTATATTTTCTATAATTCTTGGAGAATTTTTAAATATATTGTTGTATATATCTAAATCTAATTCAAAAAATTCTACAGCATTACAGAGTAAAGTATCCATTTCTGCACCTCTCAAAGTTCCTATGCACCAAACATCAGCATGTCGTCATCATCAATTTGTTTGGATAAAGTATCTAAATAGTTTTTAATTTCTTTTTCCAGCATAGATAGCTTATTCTTAGTATCTTTTTCCATTAAATCAGCTTGTTTTAAGAGCCTATTAGTTTTTTCATGGAGAAATTCAAGAGAATTTTTAATTTCAATTATTATTCTTGTATCGCTCATATTTCCAGATGATGTAACTAACTCCTTATACTGTTTTTTAATATTGTTGTATTCTTTCTGGTAAGGAGATACTATTTTTTCTTTTAGGATTTCGTCTATTTTTTCAATATCTTCTAATTTGCTCCAGAGCACATCTCTAAGAGCCTTAAGGTCTGTTAATATGACTTCATCTCTTTTATCTAATAGAGCAGTTGCTCTTAATACATTTAAACACTCATTTTGTCTTCTATCAGATATTACAATTCCATTTTGATAAAGAAGATTTATTAGAGAAATATATTCTTTTAAAATAGAGTCTGGTATTTTTATTTCATTTAAAGCTTCTCTCAGCAGCTTTAACTCATCTAAGGATATAGTAGTACACTTATCTGCTTTATTATTCTTATTTAAGAAGTTATTAAACATTTTCATTTTGTTTTGGATATCTCCTATATAGTCAACGTACATCCTAAACATCATTCTGTCATATAGTGCCATTAATGAATCCTCTTCTGGAAATTCGTTTGATGCTGCAAATAGTGTTATTAAAGGAACTTCAACTGGTTGTCCATCATTGTAGAATAGCTTTTCATTGATAATAGGGAGTAATATGTTTAAGGTTGGTTCATTACATTTAAAAACTTCATCTAGGAAAGCTATTTCAGCTTCAGGGAGTTTACCTTTAGTTACCCTCAAAAATTTATCATTTTCCATTTCTTTTATACTGAATGGACCTAATATTTCTGCTGGGTCAGATGTTCTATTTAGCAGCCAGGAAAAATATCTTCCATTTTCAATTCTGCTGCATAAAGCATTAGTCAATGCACTTTTAGCAGTTCCAGGAGGACCTATTAATAAAACTGCTTGTCCGGTTATTAAAGCTTTAATGCTGTTTTCTATTACTCTTTCTCTTTCTATAAATATATCATTTAATTCCTTAGAAATATTATTTAGCTTATCAATTGCAGTATCTACCTGTATATTCATTGTATTCCCTCCTAATCACATAGAATATGTTATACCAAGCATCTACATTTTTCAACATTTTTTCAGTTCCTTTACTGCTTTTTTATGGATAAAAAACTGTTGACCTGTAGTTAACTCCAGGATATATGTTATTTATAGAGGTGATGAATATGTTAATAGGAGAAGTATCAAAGAAATATAATATTGGAATTGAAACCCTTAGATATTATGATAAAATAGGTCTTCTTAGTGTTAAAAGAAAGAATAATAACAGATATTATACTGAAGCTGATATAAAAAAATTACAGTACATACTTTCTATGAAAGAGTTAATGTTTACGCTAGAGGAGATAAAAAGGATATTAGAGGTTGATAAGAGGATTGATGAAGGATTTATAAAAAATTCTGTTAAGAAAGAGGATGTTGATATACTTTATAGTGAAATAAAGCTAAAATATGATGAAATATTAGAGAAAGAGAAACAGTTAATGATTGTAAAGAGCCATATAGAGAAGGTTATGAAAAAGATTGAAAACATTAAAGGAGGAATTGAATGTGGATAGAAATCTTAATTTGCCTATGTCATCACTTGGATATGGCTGTTATGGATTAAGTGGAGCTTATGGAGCTAAATTATCTGAAGATGATATGATTAGTGTAATACGAAAAGCTTATGAGCTTGGTATTAGATATTATGATACTTCAAGTAGCTATACTGGTACAGAAGAAATACTGGGAAAAGCTTTAAAATCATTTAGACATGAAATTACCATAGCATCTAAAGTAGGTGTTACAGAAGATAATAAGATAAACCTTTCTAGAGAATTTGTGAAAGTTGCCTGTGAATCAAGTTTAAGAAAGTTAAAAACTGATTATTTAGATATATATCAAATACATTTTCATGACATTAATACTCCTATCCAAGAAACTATAGAAACTTTAGAAGGTTTGAAGAAGGAAGGTAAAATCAGATACTATGGCATTGGACACATTCCTATAGATAAAACAATTGAATATTTAAACCATGGAGATGTATCCTTTATATTAGCAGAGATGAGTCCAGCTAATACATTTAGATACAAGGAACTTCGTTATTTACAGCAGAAATATGACTTTAATATTATTGCATTTAGTATAACAGGAAGAGGAATATTATCAGGTACCATTAATCAACACACTAAATTTGTAGATACAGATTTAAGAAATATAGATCCATTATTTAAAAGGGCAAGGATGATTTCTGCATTGAGAATTACAGAAAAGTTAAAAGAAATCGGACTTAAGTATGGTAAAACTCCAGTCCAAGTGGCGATATCTTGGACAATTAAAAATCCCGGTGTCATTGTAGGTCTTACGGGTCCAACTAAAGTAAGTCATTTGGAAGAAAACAGTGTAGCTTTGAACTGGTCTCTTGATAAAGCTGGAATAGAAGAGATAAACCAGTTTATAGAGAGAGAAGAGTATTTATTGAGAAAAGAGCTATATAAAGAAATGGAGAAAATTATAAACTCTCCTTGTACTACTTTTGAGAAAACCTATAAGGATTTAATTTATGTACTTGAGCATTGTATTGAGAATAAATTTATTAAATATGAAGATGGTATTGAGATATATATGAAGATTATGAGAATTAAAAGCTCTGATAATGAATACTATGACAAATTTAATGAGATTAAGCAGCAAATTCGGTCCTTGGTTTGCTATGAAGTGTAAATGTTTCAAGTCTGTTAATCAAAAGTATTATAAAAAACAACTGAGAAAGGAAAATCCTTCTCAGTTGTTTAATTCACTTTTAAAGCTTTATTATTCTTCTTTTTCAAAATCATCCTTTGAAGCACCACATACTGGGCATACCCAGTCATCTGGTAATTCCTCAAATGGAGTTCCTGGCGCTATTCCGTTATCTGGGTCTCCTTCAGCAGGGTCATAAACATACCCACATGGTATACATACATATTTGTCCATAATAATTCCCCTTTCATTTAAGTTTTATGTACAACTTAATGATACCCAATAAATCAGTTTCTAAACCTGATTTACTTTATATATTATATACTTTTTTAACAAAGATTTATACTTTCTATTTTTAAAAATTCAAAAAAATAAAAAACCATGGTATAATTAATGATACAAGCTAAAAATACCATTAACAGGCTATTGTCTTATGATTTTGATTAATTAATCTTTTTATGGGTAAAATTATAATAAATATATCTATTACAGAAAGATAGAAGGGATTGCATTGGACTTTAGAATCAGCAGAACAATTAAAAGTGACCTACTCAATATAAAATTAACAGTTGAATATATATTAAAAGAGCTCTGCCAAGTAATAAATGATGAATCCCTATTATTTGATGTGAAGCTCATTTTAAGTGAACTTGTTGTAAACAGTGCTTTACACGGAAACAAATGTGACTCCAATAAATTCATCAAGTTGCTTTTAGAGATATGTGATAGGCAGATTAAAATAGAAGTAGTTGATGAAGGCTGTGGGTTTATATATGATAAAAACGATTATGATCCCTTAGATTTAAAGTGCTGTGGTAGAGGACTTGTGATAGTAGATGGTCTTAGTGACGAATTTTATGTAGATAAAAATAAAGTAGTTTCTATTAAATATATATAAACATATATAAATGATGAAAACTCTCCTAAAGGAGAGTTTTTTATATCCAAGTTCTTGCATTTATATTATTACTGATATAAACTAAAATAAATACGAGTAATGCAATGGCCATTATATTTGGGGGGGATTTGTTTGATTACTATATTTAAAGGGAAACCGAAGAAAACCAAAGCTGAGAGCTTACCTCAACCTGTTGCATATGAAGACAAGAATACACAAAATTCTAAACTGAATTTAATTAGACAAAATGAAGAGAATTTACTGAAAAGGCTTGATGTAAGAATAGAAAATACAAGCAGTCAAATAGAAAATTTGGTAACCATAATAGAAAATATATCTAAAAGGGTTGAAGAACAAGCAAAATCAATTTCAGAGGTGGTTTCTGAGATCAGCAATTATTCAGCTATGGCAGAAGAATTAAATGCAAGTTCAAATATGTCATATCAAACTGCACAAGACACATTAAATGTGGTGGAAGAAGGCAGTAATGCAGTGAATAATACGATAAGAGCTATGAAGGAAATAAACGAATCCACCTCTTCAGTAATGTCAGAAATAAACGGACTTAAGGTCAGTACTGCACAGATAGACAATATTTTAAAGATCATTAAAGATATAGCTGATCAAACAAACTTATTAGCACTTAATGCTGCGATTGAAGCTGCTAGAGCTGGAGATGCAGGAAGAGGTTTTGCAGTAGTTGCCAATGAAGTTAAAGAACTTGCTAATCGAAGTGCAAAATCAGCTAATGAAATATCTGAAATTATAAAGAATATAAACACTAGTGTAAATAATACTATTGAAGCTATTGAAAAGAGCAATGAAAAGATAATAGAAGGATCAGGTATTGCAGAGCAATCTAATTCTTCATTTAAAAAAATTGAAGAAGCTATTAAGACAATGATTGAAACTATTAGAGAAATAAATAATGCCATATCAGCTCAAACAGCTAGTCTCGAAGCTATAGTGCTTTCAACAGATGAAATGTCAAAGATCTCCGAAAAGGCCATGTCTATGGTAGAAACTGCTCTTATGAACACTCAATCTACAAAAGCAGCCTTAGAAGCTTTAGGAAGAGTTTCTGATTTATTAAACAACATTACAAGAAAATTAATAGATGAAACAGCTGCTACTGAAAAAGAAAAGATAGTTATTAGATTTGCTATTCCATCTTCATTAGATACTCTAGACCCAGCAGTAGGGAACTCTGTTGAAACAATTAGAGTTGTAAGTAATATGCATGCTGGACTATTAACTACTAGTGATACAGGAGATGTATTGCCAGTACTGGCGAAGAACTGGTATGTTGAAGATGACAACTTAACTTGGGTATTTAATCTTAGAAATGATGCTACTTTCCATAATGGGAAAAAAGTACGTGCAGTAGATGTGAAATATTCTCTTGAGAGGATGCTATCTCCACAGCTAAAATCGCCTAACACTTGGTTTATAGATTATATTGAAGGTGCCAAGGAATTTATGGAAGGAAAAGCTAAAGAAGTAAGCGGTATAAAGGTTTTAGGCGAGCATAGGCTATCTATAAAACTAACTATACCATTTAATGGCTTCCTTTTATCTATTTCTCAATATTGCTGTGCTGTAATGGATTCTGAGGAATTTAAAAATGGTAATTTAGTAGGATGTGGGCCTTATAGGCTGGTAGAGTTTAAAGATGACGTATATAGATTAGAAGCCTTTGAAAATTATGTAGGAGGAAGACCATATTGTGATGTTATAGAAGTAAGAGCCAATGATAAAAATGCTGTTGACAACTTCATTGACGGGAAATACGACTTGTACATAATTAAAAATAAAAAAGACCTAGAAGCTATTAAAGATACACAGTATTATAAAAACTATAAGCCTACAGATTTATTAGCTACATTTTACATAGGATTTAAAACTAAAAATACAGATTCTCCTTATACTCAGAAAAAAGTGAGACAAGCTCTTAATCATGCAATTAATAAGAAAAGAATAATTAATGAAGTGCTAGGAGGCCTTGGCTTAGAGGCAAAATGCATTATACCTCAAGGATTAATCCCTACTGACCATATTAGGGGCTATGACTATAATCCCGAAAAAGCAAAAGAAATACTAAGGAGAGAAAAAGTTGACCTATCTAAGCCTTTAGTTATTCTTTCTGGGGAAAATGTTAGTCCTGCTTGGAAGTTTGTTGAAGAGGATTTGAAGGCAATAGGAATTACATGTAAGTACAATATAGTGCCTAATAAAGAGTTTTCTCAGTATTTAAAGAATCAAAAGGGTTATGATATATTTATATATGGTTGGGTTGCAGATGCCATAGAACCATCTTCATTTATAGAGCCTCTGTTTTCACCGGATAGTGTTTCAAATTATACAGACTATGAAAATCAAGAGATGATCAAGATTCTTGAAACAGCTAAATATACAGTAAATCCTATTAAGAGACTTGAATTATATAAAGAAATACAGAGTATAATTTCTGAGGATGCTCCTTGTATCCCACTATATCATTCTCAAAACGGGGTATGTACTAAGGATGGAATCATAAGCACCAATCTATCTCCTTTGGGTATGCTTAAATTTGATAATATAATTAAGGAAAGCTGAACGAAATGCTGCTTTTTCATTGATAAACTCAATGAAGAAGTAGCATTTTTTATTTAGGTTCCATTGATAGCAGTTATTTTAAATGCCGTAGTATTTTATAAATAATTGAAAATTTGGGTATTTGTATCAAATATTTGGGGGAATTGGTATATTTGACTAGAGAGTAAAAAGATTATAATATATTTATAGAATAATTAAGGATGTGAAGACTGTGAATAAGAGACAGCAAGTTTTAGAGCTATATTACGTGAGAGCTATAGCAGCCTTTGGCATATTTGTAATACATGCAACTGGAGGCTTTTCTTTGTACTCAGAATATAAGAGTAAGGCTATGTACTTAGGAACCTTTTTAAATCAGTTTTTTAGATTTGGAACACCTGTGTTTATGATGATTTCTGGATTTGTTCTTTTTTACAACTATAGAACACCAGAGGAGTTTGATTGGAGAAGATTCTATAAAAAGAAAGCAACTTTTTTAATCGTGCCATATATATTATGGTCAATTGGATATTTTCTGTTTTCTAGCTATATGTACAAGATTCCTATAACAACGGATGGACTTTTAAAACTTCCTAAAAGCATATTATTAGGTGAGACTTTCTCACATTTATATTTTATTTTTCTCATAGTTCAATTTTATATTATTTTTCCACTGTTAATTAGATATCTATCAACAAGTATGATGAATAAACCCATTATGACCTTTGCTTGTGTTGCTATTATGCAGGGAATAATATTGATTTATGAGTTTTATTTTAGAAGTGCCACTAGTATTGCTATTATTAATTTTATAAATATTTATTATTGGAAGACATTCATAGGCTGGTTCTTTTATTTTATAACTGGAGGAATCATAGCTTATAATTATGATAAGTTTGTTGATTACATAGAGAAGAACATAAAAGCAATTATACCTGTGTACATTTTATCAGTTTTACTATTTTTAGGAGAGGTTTATTTAGACATTTATTTGAACCAAGGAAGACATAACTTTGAGAAATATGGCTCCATAAGGCCAATGAATATGATATATGGTGTTTTGACATTCGCAGTTTTAGTATGGATTACGCGTAAGATAAAGGATAAGGACAATTTTATTATAAAATTAATAAAATCTTTTGGTACATATTCATTGGGAGTGTATTTTGCTCATCCAATGGTGTTAGAATACATAAGGATAAAACTTATGGCTAATTTTCCTAATCATATAGGGTACAGCAGGATAAGCTCTATTGCAATTATTATTGGACTGGGCTGGGTTCTAACTATGTGTTTATGCTACTTCTTTGCACTATTTAAGTGCAGATGGTTATTTATAGGAAAAGTTCCTCAGTTAAAAATAAAAAGAGGTGAATTAGAACAAACAGTACAAGTTAACTGAGAAAAATTATGTTCTAAAGAAAGAGGGTTAGTGTCTGTTTCTTATTTTGATGTAGTAATTATATTATTAATGGAAAGTAAGAAAAATAAGCAAGGAGATGTCCTTGAAGAATGAGACATCTCCTTCTGTTTTAATTATTTCTATTTTCTTCTATATATGCCGTCTTTTCTTTCCATAAGGCCAAAGCCTATTAAGTCTCTTCTTATGGTACAGAAATCATCATGAAAATCAGAAATGATTAGATTGACTTCCCTTTCTGTATAGTCTCTGTCCTTTTCAAAGCTCTCTACAATTTTTTCTAGTACAATTTGCTTTTTCTTTTTTTGTACTGGTATTTCTATTAACTTGCCATATTGAAAAAATGAATTTATGACCTTATCTCTGTATTCTTTTTCTCTTTGCCTTAATACATCTTCTTCATTTCTGCTATCCTTTATCAAATCTTTAAGCGTCTTTGAAAATATGTCTTCATTTAGACTGTAAATTGTATAATACTGTTCTCTTTTTGAAGAGACTATATCAGCTTCCATTAATTTTTTGAGATGAAAGGATATAGTTGATGTTGACAGATTAAGTCTTTCAGCTAATAGCTCAACATACATAGGCTCTATCATTAAACTGTTTATTATATTTAATCTTGAACTATCAGATAGACATTTAAATATTTTTATAGGGTCCAACTATGTTCACCTCTTTTACATAGCTTCTATTTGGCTATAATATTCAATAAATTTAGCTTTTAGCTCATCTGCCTCTTGAATTTTTATTTCTTCAATTATTGCTTCCTGTTCTTTTTTAAATTCTTCAGCTTTAGTTTTGTTTATATGCCAAGGGTTAGTTATTCTATCAAAATAGCCTAAATACTTTTCTTTTAAAGCTTCACAGTCATTATTTATACTGATATTAAACATTTTAGAAAAAATGTCAACTATATTGAGTCTTATTTTTTCTAAGTTAGCTTCATCTATTCGGTCGTTTTTTAACAAGTCTTCAATTGAAATATTTATATTGCTTTTCCTGTTTTTTAGGTAATCTGAATATGATTCTGTTAACCAATTTATGTCTTTCATACTTTTCCTCCTAAATGTATGTATAGTTGTTTTTCATTGTTATTCTACATCAAATCTAATATTATTTCAATAATTATATAATTAAAATTCAAAATTTATTTTTATAATCATAAAAATGGTTTGCTTTTGCAGAAATTATATGTTAATATTATTTCGATATATATCGAAATAATATTTAGGAGGTAATAGTATGAAATTTATTGATTTAATCCCAAATATTTGTGAGGGGTTTCCTTTTGAAAAAGGAGATTTAGTTTTACTGAATTTTTGGGGAGATAATGAGGACATAGAGATTCTAGAATTAATTTCAGAAGCTTTAAGTAAAAAAGGGGTAGCTGCATTTAAACATCAATGTTCAAAAAGGTTTTTTGAAAAATCAGTTCTTAATTTTATCAGAAATAAAAATTATATTTCTGAAGAGTATTTTGAGTTTTTGTCTTCTTTCAAGAATGTTGTGGATATATTCATGTATCCTCCAAGTCTTCCAGAAGGAATATTAGAAGAAGAGATTTTTATGTTCAGGCAAAGCTTAGCAAAATTATTTGATGCACTTACTAGTGACAAGAAATACTACATACAACTAAATGTACCTACAGAAATTAATGCTTCTAGGGTAGGTATTGAATATGAAATTTACAAGGATTCAATGTGTAGTGCTTTAGCTGTGGACTATAAAGAATTGAAAAAAGTATGTAAAGATAGAATTGAAAGTCTTAAGGAGGTAAAAACTATAGAAATATTTACTGGAGAAGCTTGCTTATTAAAACTAAATGTTGATGGAAGACAGTGGTATGCAGATGATGGGTGCGGAGATTTCCCATCAGGTGAAGTTTATATTGCTCCTATAGAAAGTGGAAGTAATGGTGATTTATGTATTTCACAAGTCTCTTTTAATGGTCAAGTATATTATGATGTTCATATGACCTTTAGAGATGGCAATCTCCTTAAATGTTCAGCAGAGCCACTTGAAAAGTTCCTATTTTCATTACCTGATAATCATAGAATTCTTTGTGAGTTTGGTATTGGACTTAATCCTAGGATTAAAGAATTAACGAGTTATAGTTTATTTGATGAGAAAGCATTAGGAACTTATCATATAGCATTAGGAATGAATAGCCTATTCGGTGGGGAAAACCAGTGTCCGTTTCATATGGATTTTGTTTTTAATAGCCAAAAAGTTATTTTTAAGTAAACATATTTTCTTTTATGCGGAACTTTCCGTTCTATTACTACGTCTTAAGTATAAATAATAGAATATATAGGAGGGTTTGCTGTGAAAAGGATTTTGAGTTTAATTTTAACATTAGTAATGGTATTCACATTTGTAGCTTCAGCCAGTGCGCAGGAAGGGTATGATAAAGGGCTGGAAAATGCTATTAAGAAAGCTAAGAATGTATTTAACATTACTGATGAATATGACAAGTTTGAATATAATATAAGTAGTTATTCATCAAATCTTGAATATTATTTAAGATGGTATGATAGTACTGAGAAAGTAGGAGGACTAGAGGTAACTGTTGATGCTGACGGAATGATAAAGGGTTATTATAAATATAACTACAATGTACAGAGAGAGGAAAGAGCTCTTCCTAAGCTAAGTAAGGAAGAAGGATTAGAGATTGCAAATAATTTCTTGAAGAAGGTAACTCCTGAGTTAGTAGGCAAGGTGATGTATGAGGAAAATAATACTGCAATAAGTGTATATGACACTGTGTATTATTATAATTATTACAGAATAGAAAATGGAGTTCCTTTCTATCAAAACAATGTATATATAACTGTAGACAATATGACAGGAGAAGTACGAAGCTTTAACTGCTATTGGAATAAGAATATAAAGTTTGACTCTAAAGATGGAATAATCGGTTTAGAAGAAGCGAGAAAATCATATGCAGATAAAATAGGCTTAAAATTAGTATATAAGCTTGAATACACCAGTGATAAAGGGTTGACTCCTTATGTAGTTTATACAAGTCTATATAGCGGAAAATCCATAGATGCTAAAACAGGAGAGCCTGTAAGCTTTGATAATTATATAAGATATGGACTTGGAGAAGTGGCAACTAAGGATGCTGGTTCTGCAAATAATTCTCCAGTTGAAATAGAACTTTCTCCTGCAGAGTTGGAAGCAATTTCAAAGGCTAAGGATATAATTAGTAAGGATGTAGCAGAAAAGACTGCAAGACAAATTCTTAAAATAAGTAGTGAATATAAACTGAACAGTATTAACTTGTATTCTGCTTGGAATGATAAAGATACCTTCATTTGGGATATGTACTTTACTAATAAAGATGAAAGCAGTATTAGTGTGTCTATAGATGCAAAAAATAAAGAGATTAGAAGCTTTTACAAATATGTTCCTTATGAAGAAAAAGCTGAAGTTAAGTATGATAGAACAGAGCTACAAAAGAAAGCAGAAGAATTTATAAAAATGGTTCAAAAGGATAAGTTCAGTCAAGTAGAGTTATTAGATGTAAATGAGTCAACAGTAAGGCCTTTCGATGAAGAAAAGCCTAGACAACAATATTTCACATTTATTAGGAAAGTAGGAAATGCTTATTTACAAGGGAATGGTTTTGATTTAACTATAAATGCAATAACAGGAGAGGTTACTAGCTATAATTATAACTGGTATAAAGGTCAATTACCATCTGTAGACAAAGCAATCGGATTTGATAAGGCATATGATATTTTATTTAATAAAATAGGTATGGAGCTTCAGTATACAATAGTATCAAATTATGAGCAGGAAGAGCAAAATGCTAAGTTAGTTTATGCTATTAAAAGTGATAAACCAATGAATATAGATGCTTTTACAGGAGAGCTTCTATACGGATTAAATAGACCATATAAGGACAGCACAGTTTCTCAATATGTAGATATAGAAGATAGCTATGCAAAAACTCAAATAGAAACACTGGCAAAGTATGGAATAGCACTTTCAGGAGATAAATTTAATCCTAAAGCAAACATTAAGCAAAAAGAATTCTTATATTTATTATTGAAGGCTAAAGCTTATTATTATGATATCTCAGATCAAGATAAGGATTTTATTGAAAAATTATATAAATATTTAATTAATGAAAAGATAGTTGTAGAGGGTGAAAAGTCACCTGAATCAGTAGTTACAAAGGAAGAAGCAGCAAAATTTGCTATAAGAGCATTAGGATATGAAAAAGTAGCTAATTTAAAAGATATTTACAAGCTAAGCTTTAAGGATGCAAATAAAATATCTCCAGAACTTGTGGGACATGTGGCATTATCAACAGGTTTAGGTATACTAGAGCCTGAGGGAGAAAACTTAAATCCAAAAGCTAATATGACTAGAGAACAAGCTGCAGTTGTAATATATAACCTACTAAATAGCAAATAGCTTATTATTGAACTGATTCTAATTTAATAGGAATCAGACTAAAAGCTTAAAACTACATTATAGATATAAAGTCGTCGACCTCCAATAATGCAAAAACTATGGGGGATCGACGACTTTTTAAAATTAGTATTTTTTATTGAAAAATACACAATTATAAAAAAATATCTGGATAAAAGAGGATTTTTTTTATAAATATAGAAAATATAAAACATAGTAATTGCAATGTGTAAATTGGTTTATAGATTACCTATGAGGAATTGAAACAAGAAATTGGAATTATGTGGCCGAGTATGTTATAAGGTTTATAGATTACCTATGAGGAATTGAAACGAATTAAAGACGATTTTATGAAAGCAGTTTTAAATGAGTTTATAGATTACCTATGAGGAATTGAAACCGTCTTTATATCGTATATTTCCATTTCGATAATCTAATGGTTTATAGATTACCTATGAGGAATTGAAACAATGGATAATTGAAAATGAATAGATTAAGCACTTACTGTTTATAGATTACCTATGAGGAATTGAAACTTCTTCATAAAAAACTATAGTTCACAAGTGCTTAAAGCGTTTATAGATTACCTATGAGGAATTGAAACAATCAAACAATATAATATCTTTTTCATATAGTTCCGTGTTTATAGATTACCTATGAGGAATTGAAACAGTGATAAAGTAGTACAGCGATACAGTAGAGAGCAGGGTTTATAGATTACCTATGAGGAATTGAAACTGGTTCGAAAGAATGAAAGCGAACCATAGAGACCAAATGTTTATAGATTACCTATGAGGAATTGAAACTTGGATGAACTGATGCAGGGTATGGCTAATGGGCCTTGTTTATAGATTACCTATGAGGAATTGAAACCGTCGTGAATTTCGAACCGGTGAGGCAGGAAACATCTGCCGTTTATAGATTACCTATGAGGAATTGAAACTTCTAGAAAGGGGATGAAAATGGAATGGACATATAGTTTATAGATTACCTATGAGGAATTGAAACCCTTCGCCTCCTTCCCCGGCCAGTTTTGAGCCTGTTGTTTATAGATTACCTATGAGGAATTGAAACAAAGACTCTGGAAAGATAGAATGGATATCTATAGAGTTTATAGATTACCTATGAGGAATTGAAACAATAAAATTTCATCTGTACTTGCATAAACATACAATGTTTATAGATTACCTATGAGGAATTGAAACCATTACTAGCCTATCACCAGATACCGACTTCATAGTCAGGTTTATAGATTACCTATGAGGAATTGAAACGGAGGAATGAGAAGAATGAAAAGAACAACTACTACTGTTTATAGATTACCTATGAGGAATTGAAACATCTATATTGGCCGGCCGCAATCCTCTCGGTAACCCTGGTTTATAGATTACCTATGAGGAATTGAAACTCATTTATGCAGGATTTCTGAAAAAATTGGAGAATATAGTTTATAGATTACCTATGAGGAATTGAAACTCCCATGAGTCCATATTCTTTAATTCTTCATCTTCAGTTTATAGATTACCTATGAGGAATTGAAACTTGCACATCAATCAAAAATGCAATAAGATGGCTCAAAGTTTATAGATTACCTATGAGGAATTGAAACCTTGTTGACGATGACTCTGAGCATTTAGAAAGTTTGACGTTTATAGATTACCTATGAGGAATTGAAACAAATCCTCGTCATATCGGATGTTCACGTCATACCCGTTTATAGATTACCTATGAGGAATTGAAACGACCAATAGCAGAAGTATTAGATGAGCTTGGTGCTAGTTTATAGATTACCTATGAGGAATTGAAACATTTAGCAAAATCATTATGGGAAGGAGGAAATGAACGTTTATAGATTACCTATGAGGAATTGAAACTAAAAAAGGAGCTATGGCAGATGCATTGGTAGATGGGTTTATAGATTACCTATGAGGAATTGAAACAAAATAATCCTGATAAAGTAACAAAAGCAAATATTTGTTTATAGATTACCTATGAGGAATTGAAACTGAAATTAAATTCAGGTTCATAGCCAACAAAGTATTCTTGTTTATAGATTACCTATGAGGAATTGAAACTGGGGTATACCCCAAATATAATAAATCAGCTGTAATGGTTTATAGATTACCTATGAGGAATTGAAACTGTACCTTTGAGGAACTACTAATTTCTTTCCTTCTGGTTTATAGATTACCTATGAGGAATTGAAACCTTGGGTATCGGTGATACCCTCCTTTTTCAGCTTTTCTCGTTTATAGATTACCTATGAGGAATTGAAACAATCTACTTGCTGTTCAGGTATCATGTAATACCCGTTTATAGATTACCTATGAGGAATTGAAACTCCACCTTAAAAGCAACCAATATTGCTGTTACAAAACGTTTATAGATTACCTATGAGGAATTGAAACAGATCCACTATTTCCATTTCTCCATCTGATATGATGAGTTTATAGATTACCTATGAGGAATTGAAACTCAGCTTCTATATTCATTAAAGGTATTTCTGCATCTCGTTTATAGATTACCTATGAGGAATTGAAACTATTTATTTAATAACTCTTAATTTTCCTTTCATCGAGCGTTTATAGATTACCTATGAGGAATTGAAACTACAGAGAAGCATTTTCAGGTTTTTTCAACAGGCTTGTTTATAGATTACCTATGAGGAATTGAAACAAATGTGGTCTATATTATACGCTTTTTTATTGCTTGTTCGTTTATAGATTACCTATGAGGAATTGAAACATGCATAATTGCATAACTAAATAACTAAATAACTAAATAACTAAGTTTATAGATTACCTATGAGGAATTGAAACATCCCTGGCTGGAATAACTTCTACTACAGTTCTATCGTTTATAGATTACCTATGAGGAATTGAAACAAGCTATTTTCTTTTTTCTCAAGTTCTGCTACTACTTCGTTTATAGATTACCTATGAGGAATTGAAACTCAATTCATTAAAGAAAATCCTATGCAGTATGTTAAGTTTATAGATTACCTATGAGGAATTGAAACTAATACAATTAACCGATATTTTTTTCTTTGACCTTGTTTATAGATTACCTATGAGGAATTGAAACAGTTTTTCTGCTCTTATACTAACCTCGCCATCATGTTTATAGATTACCTATGAGGAATTGAAACGGAATGGATATATGCCAAGATATTCATTCGCTGATGTTTATAGATTACCTATGAGGAATTGAAACACTGTAATTCCAGAATTACTTATTTGGCTAAGTCTTTCGTTTATAGATTACCTATGAGGAATTGAAACTATTTTGCTAACACTTGAGCGATTGCTCCACTTGGGTTTATAGATTACCTATGAGGAATTGAAACTGCTTTATGCTTCTACACCTTCTATATTCTATAGAGTTTATAGATTACCTACGAGGAATTTAACCAGATATTTGATATTCAGAGCGGTGCTATTAATATATGTTTATGGATTACCTATCATATATTATAGTTCAAGGGCTAAGCTACCTTTTCTAAAACTCCACTTCAATTTTTTACTTTCTTATAATGCAGCTTCTGGTGAGCATTACAATAAAACCTTTCTCGTTTCAAATTTTTTCTCCTATGGAAGATTTTATTTCGATTTTTTTGTTACTATAATAGTTGAAAAAGGTGTATAATGGGTTGTGATAGTATTGATTTTTGTAAACATATCATACTAACACTTTAGTTTGGGGGAAAAACTTATGATTAACATGATTAAAAATATGTTTCAATTTAAAAACAAGAGGTTAGAGAAATTATTTACATTTTTCATATTATTTTCACTAAGCTTTTTAATAATGTCTATAACCTTTGTTTTTTCTAGCTCAACTTGGAATATGCCAATGTTTATAAGCTATTTCAAGAGTCCAAAGCTAATGCTTATGAATTTTATTCCGATTTTTCTATTCATGACTATTATTTATCTTTTGTCAAATAGGTTATGGGTAGGATTTCTCTCATCTTGGCTGCTGTTTGTTACAATGTCTATAGTAAACAGATTTAAGCTTACGTTTAGAGATGACCCATTTTCCTTCGTAGATATTACGCTAATCAAAGAATCTATGGAAATGAAGACTAAATATGAGATTCATTTGACTCGAAATATGATTATCCTCTTTATTGGACTAATTATTATAACACTAATATTAAAATTTCTTTTAAACTACAAAATCAGATCTAAAAAGATTAGATTTTCACTTTTAGCATTTGTCTGCATTTTGACTTTTATCATATTTAGGAAACCTTATTTTGATTATAAAACATATAATGAATTAGGGGACAAGTCCCTAATCAACATATGGTCTCAATCTCAGCAGTATCAGTCAAAGGGATTTGTCTATCCATTTATCTACAGCATAAAAACTGCTAGAGACGTAGAACTCGAAGGATATGATGAGGCAAAAGCAAAGGAGCAATTGGAGAAGTACAGCTATGCCGATATTCCTGAAGATAAAAAAGTCAATATTATAGCAATTATGCTAGAGGCTTATAATGATTTCTCTAAATTTGAAGGAGTAGAATTTGGAATAGATCCATATGAAAACTTTCATCAAATTCAAAAGGAATCTTTACATGGGAGACTAGTGACAAATATCTTTGCTGGTGGAACCATAGAAACAGAGAGAGAATTCATTACTGGATTTAATAATCATCCTAAGTACGTTAAAAAAACAAATTCTTTCGTGAGATATTTTAACGAGCAAGGCTATAGAACTGAAGCCATGCATCCTATTTATGGTTGGTTTTATAATAGAAGAAATGTAAATGAATTTTTGGGCTTTGATTCATTTGACTATTACGAAAATAAATACAAGAATATAAGAGAAGCCTTTTTTGAAGATATAGAGTTTTTCGATTTTATAATAGAAGGATATGAAAATAGTAAGAAGAATAATCAACCATATTTTAACTTTACAGTGACATACCAAAATCATGGACCTTATTCTAATGAAAAGTATTCAGACAATCAGTTTCTAGCTAAGAAAAGCCACTATGATGACAGCAACTACAATATAATAAACAATTATCTTGCAGGTATATATAAGACAGACCAGGCTATGAAAAAGCTCATTGACTATTTTAGAAATGAAGAAGAGCCTACAGTAGTTATAATCTTCGGAGACCACAATCCATGGCTTGGAGAAGGGGCTTCAGGATATAACATGCTTGGGATAAACTTAGATCTGTCAACTGAAGAAGGATTTTTAAACTATTATGAGACTCCATATGTTGTATGGGCAAATGATTCAGCAAAAAAAGTGTTAAATAGGGACTTCAACGAAGAAGGGAATAATATAAGTCCAAACTTCCTTATGGCTGAAATATTTGAGTATTTCGGATGGAAAGGAAACGAATATATGCAGCTTCTCATGGATTTTAAGGAAAATATAGATGTAGTAAATCAAGTATATTTTAAGGAAAATGGGAAGTATACAGCTGAGCTATCTCCTGAAAACAAGAAATTATACGATGATTTTAGAAATGTAGAATATTATTACAGCCGCAATTTCCTTCAAGGCAGTCAAAAATAAATTATTATGAACACTTTTAGTTCTTAAGCATAATATATTTAATAGAAGAGCTACTGAAAAATTTAATAGAAAAATAATTAGATCAGGCCATGTGATATAAAGCATGTGCCGGGCCTTAATTGGCAGCAGGAAATAAAACCTGTGGGACTATAAATATAGTTTCACAGGTTTTTATAATAGTTAGGGATGTCATATAAGGGGGAGTTGCGTGAATAGTGACTTTAAAAAAGTGAAGCAGATACTATTGATAATTCTATTTACCAATTTATTAGTTGCAGTACTAAAGATTATTATGGGCAGCATTATTAACAGTACCAGTATGGTTGCAGATGGGTTTCACTCACTAACAGATGGTTCTTCTAACATTATTGGATTAATTGGAATATATTTTGCTTCTAAACCTGTAGATGAAGAACATCCCTATGGACACAAAAAATTTGAGATACTTGCAGGATTATTTATTTCAGTTATTCTGTTTTTAATTGGAGGAAAAGTAGTTCTGGAGGCTATTAATAGACTGTTTAATCCTATTATGCTGGATATAACATTAGAAAGCCTCATAGTTATTTTATTGACTTTATTTATTAATATTATTGTATGCTTATTTGAATACAGAAGCGGCAAGAAATTAAATAGTCAGATTTTGATTTCAGATTCTATGCATACGAGAAGTGATATATATGTATCACTTGGTGTTTTAATCTCTATTCTATGCATTAAACTAGGATTGCCATCAATAATTGATCCCATTGTATCCTTTGTCGTAGCAGGTTTTATCTTTCATGCTGCCTATGAAATCTTTATATATAACAGCAGCATTTTAGTAGATAGGGCAGTGATAGATACAGAAACCATAAGAAATATTGTGTTGAGTTTTGAAGAGGTTAAGGATATACACAAGATAAGAAGTAGAGGTATTGAAAATGACCTTTATATTGATATGCATATTATGATAGAACCAAATATAAGTGTAGAAGCTTCCCATCAGCTAATTCACAGTATAGAAGAAAAAATAAGACAGGATATTAACAGCAATGTACAGCTTATAGCACATCTTGAGCCTTATAATGAATAATTATTGACAGGATTTCAAGCCATGTTAGCCTAAATTAGCAGCATGGCTTTTTAATTTAAAAAAATATAAAATAATTTAAAACTATTTATAAACTCATTACGGATATAATATTAGACAAGCATAGTTTAAAACATAAGAGTAGATGGTGAAATATGGACAGAGATAAGAAATTAATAAAACGTATCAAGAAAAATTCAGATAAGACTGCTGCTAGTGAACTTGTAGCTATATACTATCAAGAAATATATTCCTATGTATATAAGCAGATTATGAATAAAGAATTGTCTATGGATTTAACTCAGGAAATTTTTATAAGCATATTAAAATCCATATATAGTTTTGATGAAAGGAAAGCTTCTTTTAGAACTTGGATATATAAAATAGCTACATATCGCTTAATAGATTATTATCGGTCTAAAGACTACAAATACAATAGCAGGATAGTTTCCATTGATGATGTTGAACTATATCATAATGAAGACATTGAGATTGCAGTAGAAAATAAAGAAGATGTAGAGAAGATAATTAGTATAGTAGATAGTCTAGATGTTTCTCTGCAGCAGATATTTAGGCTAAAGGTATTTACAGATTACACCTTTTTAGAGATATCCAATATATTAGGGATACCAGAGTCTACAGTAAAGACTAGGTATTATTCAACACTTAAAAAAATTAGAGAATGTTTCAAGGAGGGATAGTAGTGAAAGTGAATATGCCAACTGAACAGGAGATAAAGGCTGAAATAGACATAATTGTAACACAGGGGCTAGGAAAAAGAGAATCATTTTATTCCTATTTAAAAAATATGTACAGGCAAATTGGAATTAGATACTTATTTCGTGATGGGCTAGAGATTATCTTTACTATGTTGTTAGTAGCTTCTATTCTGTTTTCAGTAATTAAAGATAGGAATATATACTTTTCAGAAAATATTAAAGCTTTATATGCCTATTTGTTTACAGTATCTCCAATATTATATTTATCAATGTCTGTTTTAAACTTCATAATTGCAAAACAGAACAAAACCTATGAAGTAGAAATGACATGTAAATACAACATATATCAAATTTCAGCTTTTAGAATGCTTGTATTTAGTATTATATGTATTTTATTTAACTCTTTCTTTGTATATGTGGCCACTTGCTTTTATGAAAATATAAATTACCTAAAAGCTTTTGTAATTTCAATAGCATCATTATTTTTGTTTTCTACTATTTTCTTATTTACAATAACTAAAGTCAAAAACAGAACAATAAAGTATTTTACTGTATTAGGCTGGATAGGGGTTAATTTGGTTTTATTCATATTAAAACTAGATTTTTACATTCATCTGCTAGATAAAGTATCTATATATACGTGGATTATAGTAGCTATTGGTTCTTTAATTATATATATAAAAAATCTTAAGGCACTTATTATATTTAGGAATATGGAAGGGATGATTTAAATGTTAATAGTGAACAATGTAAGTAAAAGTTATGGTAAGTTTTCAGTTCTAGAAAACATAAACATTGAATTTACAAATGGTGTATATGGTTTGTTGGCACCAAATGGGGCAGGTAAAACTACTTTGATTAAGATGTTGACTACTTTACTTTTTCCAAACGATGGACAGATACTCTATAATGGTACAGATATATTTTCTTTAGGAGATGAGTATAGGGATATATTAGGTTATTTACCTCAGGAGTTTGGATATTATAAAAATTACAGTCCTAGAAAGTTTCTCCAATATTTATCTGCATTGAAAGGATTAGATAGAAATGCTGCAAAAAAGAAAATAGATGAGCTTTTAGAATTAGTTGGTTTAGAAAAAGTAAAAGACAAAAAGATGAAAAAATTTTCAGGAGGTATGATTCAGAGAGTTGGCATAGCTCAGGCTATGCTTAATGACCCTAAGATTCTCATACTAGATGAACCTACAGCTGGATTAGACCCGAAAGAGAGAGTTCGATTTAGAAATCTATTAGCAGAATTGGCCAGAGACAGAATAGTTATTCTTTCTACTCATATTGTTTCTGATATAGAATCAATAGCTAACGAAGTAATTATGATAAGGGATAAAAGGGTTTTATATAAAGACAACTTGAACAATATATGCAAAATCCTTGAAGGAAAGGTTTATGAAACCGAAGTCGCATTTGACCAAGTTTCAAGCTTTAGAAATAAATATTTTTCCTTATCAGAAAGACAGGAAGATAATAAAATGAAAATAAGATTTATATCTGAAAGTAAGTCAGAAGATTCTTGGAATTCTGTAAATCCAAGTATAGAAGATGTATTTTTGTATGTCTATAAAGATGAAGTTATTAAGGAGGAGTAAGTATAATAATGGATATAAAAATAAATGAGTTCAAAAAGGTCATAACTTCTCCTGTTATAATAGGACTTTTGGTTTTATTTATAATTTTTAACTCAATTAAAATAATTGAAAATTCATATTTTAAAGACGAGCTAAAGGTCTTAAATAAGATAGTAGATAGATTTGGCTACAAAATAGATGATGAAATGATAAATAGATTTAAGGAATACTATGATGAGCAGATAGAAGAATTAAATAATAAAATCGTAAGAGAAAAAAATTCGAAAGAATATAACAGTATATCTGAATTTTATGCTGATCATAAATACGATATTGAAGAGGTTTATAACAAAGAAGAAGTAGAATTTATTGAAGAACTAGGAATAATGGAAGCTTACTACAATATGATTTGGAAAATAGATGATTTTTATTCAAGTATTGATATTATGGATAGAGCTGAAAGTGAAATACTCAAGTATGGGCTTAGCGGCAAGGCTGCAAATATAGTGAGAAAGCAGTATGAAGCTCTTAATGAAAGATTTCATCAGCTAGTCAATAATAATGAACACAAAAATCTATTTTTCATAGGAAAAGTTTATAAAATGCACTCTTTATTATTTAGAAATATATTAAAGACTATTATATTTGAAATAATCATTTTAGTAGTTCTTATTACAGCATACTTAGTAAACTACGAATTTGATAACAGCACAGAGTATATAGTCTATTCAACAAAAAAAGGCAGAGATTTAATCTTGGACAAGCTGCAAATAACCATGGTCTCAAGTATTCTAGCAGCCACGATTATTTTGCTTACTGGATTAGGTTTATATTTTATAGTTTTCGATTATTCAGGACTTTGGAATGTTCCTATAAGCAGTTATTATAACAGAGATTATAATTTTCCCTATCTGTCTTGGTGGAATATGTCCTTTATACAGTATTTATTGTTCAGTATAGTGCTTGTTTATTTAATTACATTGCTTTTTAATGGAATTGCTTTCATAATTGCAAGGGCCATAAAAAATACTTATTTTGCATTCTTTGTGTTCGCCATAATATTTGGACTGTTTTTAACTGTTCCAGGAATGGCTCCTAGAGACAGCATTACTATTTTTATAGGAGGCTTTACACCATTTTTCTTAATTATAAATCCACATATGTGGTTTATGGAAAGTGGAGCTTTTACAACCTTTAAGCATTATGAATTAGCTACAGTAGGCATATGGGCATTAGTATTATTGGCTCTTGGGGTATTATCAATTAATAAATTTAAAAGACAAGATATATAGAGAGGTGGATTAAGTGAATATTATCTTAAATGAGTTAAAAAAGATATTTAATATAAAATCTGTTATTTTGTTAGTATTGATAAATATAGTCATGTATTTTTTATTTATTGAATTTAATATAACTAATTTTCCAAATGGCAGGCCTGCTTTAGATATTTATAATATGTTTGTAGAAATGGAAAATACTTATGGCGAGTTCATGGATGAAGAAGAATTTGAGGATTTCAAATTAAAATATGAAGAGGCAGTAAAAGAGGCAGATGAATATATTCAATCTAGAAAAGATTTTAAACTAGCAGGCATAAATAACTATGAAGACTTTGCAAATATGGATCATGAAAATGAGGAACTATATGAACTTTATAGTGATGTGGTTTTCAAAAAGAAAATAGATGTATTTTGGGAGCTGCCTTGGAGGGAAGAGTATATTAGATATTATGAAAATAAAGAAGAACTCATGTTAGAACCTTCATCAAATGAAAAACAAGAATTAAGAATTAAAGAGATATTGGATAAAGGGCTAGAGACTTCTGTTTTTAATGACGTCATATTTTCAAACTATAACGAATTCATAAAGTCTGCAGCTAAAACCATATTGTTAAGTGTAATGTTTATTATAACACCAATATATTTAAAAGATAATAAAGATAAAATAAATTATCTTCAGTATACATCTAAAACAGGAAGAAAAATATTTAAAAAGAAGATATTTGCAGGGGTATTGGCATCATTTATATTAGTAACTGTACAATTTATATGTTTTTTCATTATGTATTCTACAAATAATACATCAATGTTTTTTAACTGTAATATAAATTCCATTTATAATTCCATTATCTCTTGGTATGATTTAACATTTATTCAATATATAGCTCTTACAGTAATAGGGACTTACATATTAGCTTTTGTATTTACCTTGATACCTATGCTGGTTTCAAGTATAAGCAAAAATTATATAACAGCAATAGGTGTTCAATTGCCTATAGCATTATTTGCCTTTACAATATTATTAAAATATTTAATTGATTATATGACAAGTATTTTTAGGTTTCCAAAGTATTTTACTGGATTGTTTTATATGATATTAATTTTTGTTAGCACTATATCTATGATAATAAGGTGGAAAAGAGAGAAGAAAGCGGATATTTTATATTAGAAAATGGAGTTGCATTTTGTCAAGCCTGTGTACTAAAAAGGGGGAAATGATGCTTTAAGTATAGTACATTTATTAGCCTATGATTTGCCTTTGCCAGAGACGGATATGAGAGTTTTCAGAGAAAAGATTATTGGAAAAACATCAATTGGATTTGTACAAGGTTTTTCAGTGTCAAATTGTTATTGGTCAAAGGATGATGTAGAAATAGCCAATTTTATTACTAGACAGTATTTGTATGAAGTAGAGTTAACAGAAGAAGACTCCTGTATAGAAAATTTTAAGAATTACTTATCTAGGCATATGAAGTCTAATAGTGAAATAGAACTATAGAGTATTCAACTTGGGGGAGATTATTCAAAACACTATACAATAATGCCAAGATTAAACAATGTACCATTAGAAGATGTATCAATAGTTAATGATGAGATAGATTATTTTTCTGAATATTATTTTGAACCTATTAGAAGGGAAATAAAACTGTCTTTACTTAGTAAAAAGGATGTTTTATTTATACTTGAAAATACAGGAGTCTGCCTTATTATTAAGAATTAAGGAATAAAAAAATCAGGCTGCTATATTATAGTACTAGAAAGGTAAATTATATATAAGATATAATAACAAATTTGAGATTTATGAAGGCATTTCATAGCACAAAATCATTAATAAGGGAATCTAAATACTAAAAGCAAATATTTGAAAATATAAAAGATATATGAAGATATTTCATTGACAAAAGACTATTATTGAAATATACTAAATTTGATGAGACAACTGAATAGTTTCGTGGTGCTTCTTTTTAGAAGTTAAAAGGGAAAGAGGTGAAAATCCTCTACAGCCCCCGCTACTGTAAACAGGGATGAAATCTTCTATAATCCACTAGGAAACTGGGAAGGAGAAGAGAGTAAGATGATCTGTAAGTCAGGAAACCTGCCATGAAACGAGGTAACAACTGTTCCGGAGGGGAGCATGTGGGTTTAATTATATGATTATAACACATAGGGCACCCTATGTGTTTTTTTATGACCTAACCCGGTTTCCCGAATGCTTTTTTCGGGTAAATCAAGGTTGCTCAGAAGGCAAGCTTCTGAGTACTACAATTACACCAAATCAAAGATTTGGGTAATTGCAGCATAGGTCAAACTGGGCGAGCACCAAATTTATGTGAGCGGTAGCGAACAAATAAATTTGTGTAGCGAGACTGCATAAATGATCTAACCTGATTTTTTCGGATGCTTTTTTCGGTGAAATTAAGGTAGCACAGAAGGCAAGTTTTTGAGTATTGCAATTACTCTTATTTTCTATCCTCCCCTTCGAATTGTCTTATTTTATTGTTCTATATTCAATCTATTGAGGGGAGGTGATTTTTTGGCAAAAAATATAATGATTCAAGGAACTGCTTCATCAGTAGGTAAAAGCGTATTGACTGCAATTCTGTGCAGGATTCTGAAACAAGATGGATACAGTGTGGCTCCGTTTAAATCCCAGAACATGTCATCAAATTCAATTATAATAAAAGACAACAGAGAAATAGCCATAGCTCAAGCCATTCAAGCAGAAGCTGCAATGATTGAGCCTAACGAAAGCATGAATCCTATACTACTAAAACCAATGAGTGATGTTGGAAGTTTAGTGGTATTGAATGGATTGCCTTATAAGATTATGAGTGCTTCGGAATATTATAAAATGAAGCCAGAGCTTAAAAGGGTGATAAAAGAAGCTTACAATAAACTGGCTCAATGCTATGACGTAATTGTCATTGAAGGTGCTGGCAGTCCTGCTGAAATCAATTTAAGGGACAATGATGTTGTAAACATGGGTTTAGCAGAGTTAGTGGATGCCCCAGTAATTCTTATTGGAGACATCGATAGAGGTGGTGTTTTTGCATCTATATATGGCACTATTATGCTAATGCCAGAAAGTGAAAGAAATAGAATAAAGGGATTTATAATAAACAAGTTCAGAGGAGATGTAGAATTATTACAACCTGGGATAAAAATGATTGAAGAATTAGTAGGTAAGCCATGTCTTGGAGTAGTTCCTTATATGAAGGTAAATTTAGAAGAGGAAGACAGTCTAATTGTCAAAAGTGATTACAAAGAGTGGCAGAATTCGACTATGTCTATGGAGATGAAATTAGAAGATATTGACTTGAGTCTTCAGCAAGAATATAAGAAATTAAGAAATAAAGAGTTTGAAAGACTTGCACATATAGTCAGAAATAGTGTTGATATAGACAAGATTAAAGAAATAATGAGGTTATAAAATGTTAAAAAGTATTATTTTGATTACCTCTGTAATTTTAGATTTTATATTAGGAGATCCGCCTAATTGGCCGCACCCTGTACGCTTTATTGGAACAGTCATAAAAAAATATGAGAAGATTGTTAGAAGTGTAAAGTGGTTGGATTTAAAGATAGGTGGATTTGTACTGACTGTATCTACAATAGCTACAATTTTAGTATTGTCTAGCTTCATTTTATATATAGCAGGATTAGTACATCCATTTTTAAGGACAGCCATAGAAGTATATCTTATATATTCATTGCTAGCCGCTAAATGTCTAGAAGTGGAAACTATGAAAGTATATAAGGCTTTAGAATCAGATGACATAACTAAAGGAAGACAACTGTTGTCCTACCTAGTTGGCAGAGATACTAGTCAGTTAAATAAGGAAGAAATAATAAGGGGTGCTATTGAAACTGTAGCTGAAAATACAATAGATGGAGTACTTGCACCGCTATTTTACTTAGGAATAGGCTTTTACTTTAATATTCCAGTTCAAGCTATCCTTTTGTATAAAACAATAAACACATTAGACTCTATGGTAGGCTACATACAAGAGCCTTATACTAAGATAGGCTTTGCATCTGCAAAGCTTGATGATATAGCTAACTATGTACCAGCTAGAATTGGAAGTGTATTTATGGTATTAGCTGGAACAGTACTAGGATATAAGGGCAAGAAGGGAATTCAAATACTTATAAGAGATAGAAAAAATCACAAAAGTCCTAATTGTGGATATCCAGAATCAGCAGTGGCAGGACTATTGGAAATACAGATTGGCGGTACAAATATATATTTTGGGCAAAGAGTATATAAGCCTACTATAGGAGATGCCCATAAAAACCTTGAACCAATACATATAAAAGATACCATAAAGATAATGTATGGTTCAGAAATTATTATGGTGCTTTTTATGTTAGTTATATTTAATATTATTTAGCTACATTAAGGAGAAAATTTCAATGAATAAGCACGGTGGGTACTATGGAGATGATTATGAAGAAATAATTGATTTCAGTGTCAATATAAATCCGCTGGGAGTACCAGAGAAGCTAATTGAAATACTAAAAGAAGAGCTTGAAAAAATGAAAAGGTATCCTGAAATAGATGGTATAAGTGGAAAGGAAGCCATAGGTCAACATTTAGGAATCCATAGTGAAAATATCATACTAGGGAATGGAGCAACGGAACTAATTTATTTATATGCTAGGAGTTTAAGACCAGAAAATGTACTTATTGTGGAGCCTACATTTAATGAGTATAGTAAAGCTTTTAAAATTGCTGGGAGCAATATATATAATTACTGTACTAATGAGGAAGATAATTTTAGGATACAAGTTGAGGGACTTA